>Ga0078972_1005080_pt1 | contig 34273 bp, 24 predicted proteins | sample YelNatPaOPGAMG01_FD_67568 | JGI IMG/M metagenome (GOLD analysis project Ga0078972, IMG submission 67568) | Hot spring thermophilic microbial communities from Obsidian Pool, Yellowstone National Park, USA - OP-RAMG-01 (SPADES assembly) (version 2) | ecosystem: Environmental > Aquatic > Thermal... | reverse complement strand
ACTGCGAACCACCCGTAATTTTCCTCAAAAATCAGGATATACCTGCTTCTTATTATATAAAGATATGGGTAATGGTCAGTTCGTAAAGAGGGGAAAGGGGAGATTTGAAACTACGTTGCCGGTTGCTGATTGCTGATTGCGGATTGGAAAAAAATTCCTCTATCCTGCGGGGAGAGGACAAAGGTGAGGGGGAAATAACTACCTTGCAGATTGCAGTTTGTCGATTGTCGGTTGAAAAAAACAAAAACTGGATTCCTGTTGGAATTTATCCTTGAGAAATCAGGGGCGGAAATGACAAATTAAAGCAGTGTTGCAAACAAGAAATGTCATTCCCGCGCAAGCGGGAATCCATTAATTTAAAAGAACGAGAGGCGACAGCGAGATTATCTGTAGTGGCGGACCTATGTGTCCACCCGAAAAAGAACAAGAGAACAAGAGAGCGAGAAATGAGATTATTGGTAGGGGCGACCCTGTGTGTTCGCCCGTTCTTTTAAAGTGGGCCTATGTGTCCGCTAGAACAATATGTCATTCTCGTCCCTGATTTCTCAGGGATAAACTTAAATATTTTTTATTACAGATCACAAGATGTGCAGTGATTAAAGTTTTCGCTTTCCAATTGAATTGTAGAATGACAGATATTAAATTCTTTTAATAATATATTATTTATATTATAAATAATTTCATCAGCATTGACTAATTCATTTTTATTAATAACTATATGAGCATCAAATACAGTTTGCCCCGGAGTTATTTCCCATATATGTAAATGATGCATATTTTTTATTTTTAATGTTGTATCATTTAAAAGACATTTTTTTATTTTTTCATAATCATATCCGGGTGGTGTCGCCTGCATAAGAATATTTAAACTTTGAATTAATATAGAAAAACTTTCTTTTATGATATATAAAGCAATCAAAACAGATAAAATAGTATCAAGTATATAAATTGGTTTGAATAACATTATTATTGCAACTATTATGACAGCAACTGATGAAATCGTATCAGCAAGCAGATGTAAAAAAGCAGATTTTATATTTATATTTGCATTTGAATTTTTAAATAACAAAAGAACAGAAATACCATTTCCTGCAAAACCAATAAAAGCAATAATTAACATTAAATTAGTATTTATACTTTCTGGGTTTTTTATCCTTTTTATTGCTTCATATACTATATAACCACAGATTATAATTAGAACAATAACATTAAATAAAGCAGCAATTATCTCTGCTCTTTTATAGCCAAATGATTTTTTTGAATCCTTTTCTTTTTTTCCTATTAAAATGGCAAAATAAGAAATTAAAAGAGCAAAAACATCAGATAAATTATGAAATGAATCTGAGAGTAAAGCAAGTGATCCGGATATAATACCACCGATTATTTCTGCAATTGTAATTGTTAAATTAATAAAAATAGAAATAAGTAATTTTTTTTCATTACTTTGATTATTATTAAATTTATGATTATGTTCGTGCATTAATTAAGTGCCTTTTATTTGATTTTTATATTTAAATGGCAGAATTATTATATATAACGCAGTTATAAAAAGTATTACAGCAATAATAACCAAAGACCAGTTGTGTAATAAAAAGTTTTTATAAATTAAACTTCCAAGAGCAGTAATTGTGATTGTAAACATTATTATTGCAGGAAACAAAACAATTTTATTATTTAAATGCTTGTTAATAAAATAAGCAGTTGCAGCAATTAAGGCGAGTGATGCCAGCATTTGATTTGCAGAACCAAAAAGGGGCCATATTGACATTGCCCCATTTTTGTTAAATGCAAGTGCAGCGCCGGCTCCAACAGTTATTAAAGAAGAAAAAAATCTATTTTTAAAAATTACCAATTTAATATCTCCAAAAAATTCTTCAAAAGTATATCTACCAATACGTGCTGATGTGTCAAGCGATGTTAATGCAAAAGCACTTATAGAAAGAGCGGCAAAGGAAATTGCAATGGTTTTGGATATGCCGAGTGTATTAACTATTGTTCCCATTCCATTCGCAAACAATGAAATTGGATTTTTAACTGCCATAGAATAATCGGTTCTTGTTAACATTATGGCAGTAATTAAAGAAAGAATTGCAAGGGTGCCCTCAATCAGCATTCCTCCATAACCTACAAATTGCGAATCACTTTCTTTATCAATTTGTTTTGAACTTGTTCCTGATGATACAAGAGAATGAAACCCGGATATTGCACCACAGGCAATTGTAACAAAAAGAATAGGAAATAACCAACCAAGTCCCGAATCATAAAATCCTTTAAATAATTCTATTTTTATATCCGGTTTATAAAAAAAGACACCTATAATACCTGATATTAAAAGAGTATAAAGCAGAAATGAATTCAAATAATCCCTTGGCTGTAATAAAATCCATACAGGTGTAACTGAGGCTAAAAAAATATAAATAATTAATATGATAACCCAGATATTAAAAGAAAGTTTCAATGGAAAATTTATTCCAAACCATATTGATAAGAAAAGCAAAATTACTCCAAAAAAAGTTGCAATGCCAATATTTATTTTTAATACGTATATTGAATACCCGAAAATAATAGCAAGAAGTATGAATAACATAGATGCTGTGCCTGCTTCTGGATGGCTGACAAATGTGTTTGCTACAGTAATTGTAAATACTGCAATTACAAGGATTAAAGTAAACCAGGTAAAAATTAAAAAGACCTTTTTACCTTCTACCCCTAAAAAATCTTCTATTATACTTCCAATTGTTTTTCCGTCTTTTCTCATTGAAATAACCATTGAAGTAAAATCATGAACAGCGCCAATAAAAATAGAACCCAGGATTATCCATAAAGCAGCAGGTAACCAGCCAAATGTGGCTCCCAGTATAGGACCTACTATTGGGCCCACTCCTGCAATTGATGCAAAATGATGGCCAAGTAAAATATATCTATTAGTTGGCACATAATCAACGCCATCTTTCTTATAATGAGAAGGTGTTGGATTTTTGTCATTTATTTGTAAAATATTTCTAATATATCTTCCATAAGTAAAATAAGCTATTATGAATAATGCAATTGAAATAATAAGTAATAATGTTGCCATTTTTATCTCCTTTTTATTTATTATTTTAAAAAAATATTATCATATTATTAAATTCTTGACAATTATTAAAAAATGTTTAATATAAGAATTAATTTATGAAAAATAAATACAGTAAAAAAGAAATATTAAAAGCTAAAGAGATTCTGAGATTGCCTTCTTTTGTAACTAAAAAACAAATTGAAAAGCGATATAGAGAATTGGTTAAAAAATATCATCCTGATATTAATATGGCAAATAAAACTGAAAATGAGAAAAAAATAAAAGAAATAAATAACGCATATAAAATAATTATGAATTTTATAGAAAGTTATGAATATTCTTTTTCTGATAATGCCATTAACAGATACAACCCGGATGAAGGGAATTCTTTTATTAATTTTGATGACCCTATAATAGGCAAATAAAAAAGAGGTAAAAAATGAATTTTATTTTTGCAATATCCTCAAGTATCATAATAAGTTTAATATCATTTATAGGTGCGGTTAGTTTATTAATGAGCGAGAGCCTTTTTAAGAAAATACTTTTAATTTTTGTTGCATTTAGCGCCGGCAGTTTAATAGGTGGTGCTTTTTTACACCTTTTGCCAGAAGGATTAGAAAAACTGGGAAATTATAATTTAACCTTTTTAATTACAATAATTGGATTGACATTGTTTTTTATAATGGAAAAATTTTTATTCTGGCACCATTGTCACAAAGGCGGGAAATGTGATGTTCATTCGTTTACGTATATGAATCTAATAGGTGATGGTGTTCATAATTTTATTGATGGAATTATTATTGGCGTTTCTTTTTATGTTGATATAAAACTTGGAATAGCAACTTCTATTGCTATTATTTTTCATGAGATACCACAGGAATTAGGTGATTTTGGTGTATTGATTTATGGCGGGATGAAAAAAGCAAAGGCATTATTTTTAAATTTTATTTCTGCAACAACAGCGATTTTAGGAACTGTTATTGGTTTCTTTTTCTCTTCACATGCAACTGGTTTTGCTAATTTCCTGATGCCTTTTGCTGCAGGCGGTTTTATTTATATTGCTTCATCTGATTTAATACCGGAATTACACAGGCAGATAGATACAAAAAAATCATTAATTTCAATATTGTTTTTTGTTATTGGAATTTGTTTTATGTATATTTTAAAGATTTTGGGAACTGGATAATACTTTAATGCAATTTATAAAAAACTTTACAAAATAAAAAAATTAATTATAATTGATATAAATAAAATTAATAAGGAGTGACAAAAAATGTTTAAAGCAGGCATACTTGGCACTGGTTATTATTTACCAGAAAAAATTATTACCAATTTTGATTTGGAAAAAATTGTTGATACATCAGATGAGTGGATAAGGACTCGCACAGGTATAGAGCAAAGGCGTCAAGCAGAAAAAAATGAATTTACATCAGATATGGGAGTGAAAGCAGCTCAGAAAGCAATAAAAAATTCCGGTTTAAAAATAGAAGGTATTGATTTGGTTATAACAGCAACAATAACAGGTGATTATCCATGGCCATCAACTGCAACTGTTATTGCAAATAAACTGGGTTTAAAGGACATTCCGGCATTTGATATTTCTGCTGCCTGTTCTGGTTTTATATATGGTTTAAAATTGGCAAATTCATTGATAAAATCAGGCGATTACAATAATATTTTATTAGTTGCAGCAGAAAAATTGTCTGCAGTTACTGACTGGACAGATAGGAATACCTGCGTTTTATTAGGAGATGGTGCTGGTGCAGTAGTTATAGGTAAGACAGAAGATTCGGGAATACTATCTACTGTGCTTCATTCAGATGGCTCAAAATTAGAACTTTTGTATCAACCGGGTGGCGGGTGTGTGAATCCGGCAACAGAAGAAACAGTAAAAAACAGATTGCATTATTTAAAAATGAATGGGGTTGAAGTTTTTAAACTTGCAGTAGAAAAAATGCCTGAAGTTCTTGAAAAGGCAATGCAAATAGCAAATGTTACACCGGAGCAGGTTGATTTTGTGATTTTTCATCAGGCAAATATAAGAATTATTAATTCAATTGCAAAGAGATTCAACTGGCCCGATGAGAAAAATATAGTAAACATACAGAAATACGGAAATACATCTGCAGCCACAATTCCTATTGCTCTTGCAGAAGCAATTGAGCAGGGAAGAATAAAAAAGGGGAATATTGTGGCTCTTTCTGCATTTGGTGCTGGTCTTACCTGGGCAGGAGCGGTGGTGAAAATTTAAAAAGTGAAAAGTGAAATGTAAAATTTAAGATGTAAGATTTAAAAACTAAAAACATAGAATAAAAAATTGATAATTGAAAATTAAAATTACAGGGGCAAATGAATATTTGTCTGAATATTTGATTGCGTCTGACAATTAGTTTGTTTTTGTAGGCACAAGCTTTAGTTTGCGTAAAATGGAAAAACAAAAACCAACGCAGGTTGAAACCTGCGGCTACAAAGACAAGAAATAAAATACATTTAAAGATTCCAGATTTGAAGATTCAATAACTACTTTGCAGATTGCTTGTTGCTTATTGCGGATTGGAAAAACCATTTAAAATGTGAAATGTGAAATGTATTTATTTGATTGCCAGATTGCCTGATTGACAAAATTTGCTGGATTTAAAAGATAAAAATTAGGCAATAAGGCAATTTAACAAATCAGGAAATTAGAAGGATTTATGATTTACAATTTAAGATTTACGGTTTAAAGACATTGTTGTTAAATTTAGTAGATTTGGAAGATGTAGTTTTAAAGGAAAGCATATGCTGATTTTTTCGTAAAAGACGGTGGAGTAGAAGTCGAGCAAAAAATTTGCAGTCAGAAGGTAGCCGAGGCTTACGCAACAACCCTTGGATTGGATTAAAAAGGCCGATAAAATTGGGAGCAAGTAAACTAGACAACACCACAAGTCACCCGTAATTTTCCTCAAAAATCACCATATGCTTTCCTTTTTTGTTTTCGGATTTAAAGATTCAATCAGGCAATAAGGCAATTTGGCAATAAGGAAATTCGGTAGATTTGGAAGATTCAATTACTACATTGCTGATTGCCGATTGCGGATTGATAATTGTATTGCCGGTTGATGATTGCTTATTGCTGATTGGAAAAAAAACAAACAGCAAACAGCAAAAAGCAATTGACAATTAAAAAGAGCGAGAATTGAACAAGAGAGCGAGAGCGATATTATTGGTAGTGGCGACCCTGTGTGGTCGCCCGAATGTATGAAAAACTGTATTCCTGTTGGAAATTACACCTGATTTATTCAGGTGCAGGAATGACAAGAGAACAAGAGAGCGAGAGCGAGATTATTGGTAGGGGCGACCCTATGTGGTCGCCCGAATGTATGAAAAACTGTATTCCTGTTGGAAATTACACCTGATTTATTCCTGTCCATTATCCATAAGTATCATGAAGCAGGTATACCGCTGATTTTTTCGTAAAAAACGGTTGAGGAAAAGTCGGGCAAAGAATTTGCAGTCAAAAGTAAGCGAGGCTTACGCAACACCCCTTAGATAGCATTAAGAAGGGCGTTAAAATTGGGAGTAAGTAAACTAGACAACGCTGCGAACCACCCGTAATTTTCCTCAAAAATCAGGATATACCTACTTCTTATATAAAGATGTGGGTAATGGTCAGACCCCGCGGGGAGAGGAAAAAGGTGAGGGGGGAAATAACTACATTGTCGATTGCTGGTTGCTGATTGCGGATTGAAAAAACAAAAAACTGGATTCTTTCTTACGCAGGAATGACAAAATAAATCAGTATTTATACCCCTGATTTCTTAGGGATAAACTCAAATGGGAATTCATAAACATTCAAAAGTTGAGATTTTATAAATAATATGATATATTTATATATAGATATCATATATAAATAAATAGGTGAGTTATGACACAGGATTTAAAAATTTTATCAAATATAGATTTATTTAATTTTGCAGGTATATTGTTTATTATTCTTAATGATAAAGGGCGAGTTTTAGCAATAAATAAAAAGGGATGTGAAGTATTGGAAATAAAAGAAAAAGATATAATAGGCAAGGACTGGTTTTTAAATTTTCTTCCAAAAGGTGAAGTTAAAAGAGTTAAAAAGGTTTATGACTCGGTAATGAAAGGAAAAATAAAAGAGTTTGAATTTTTTGAAAATAGGATAAAAACAAAAAGCGGCAAAGAAAAAATAATACTATGGCATAATACGATGTTAAAAGACAGTAAAGGAAAAATCATAGGCACATTGAGTTCCGGAGAAGATATAACAGCATTAAAACAAAATGAAAAAGATTTAACAGAAAGAATACAAGAAATTCAAAGAATAAACAGATACAGTGAACTCAGGACAAAGATATGGCAACTTGCTGCTGATAGAACCCTTGATTTTGATACAATAATTGAAAAAGCAATAAATTTAATAGGTCCTGTTTTTCAGGTAAGCAGGGTAAATTACAATATTTTAGATGAAAAGAACTTAATCTGTTTAAAAGAATGGAAAGAAAAAAGTGTTAAAAAAACAATTGGCGCAAAAATAGATGTAAATGTTGCAAAATTGTTTTTAAAACCAGATGGATTTGAAATAACAATGGAAGTTGCTTTAAAGCATATACCAAAATTATTGATGCCGATCGCAAAGCCAATTATTAAAAAATTTGCGGAAATTAATGATTTAAAAGCAATTTTTGTGGTGCCTCTTTATGAGCAGGATAAATTAATAAGTGCAATCAGTTGCGATGTGTGTAATTCTAATAAATACAGGCAGGGGTTTGATATACTTGATAAAACCATAATTCTTGATTTACGTGATATACTTCAGAGCAGAATTGAATATGACAGAATTGAAAAAGTAACAAAGGAAAGTGAAGAAAGATTTAAAATGCTTTTTGAAAACGCGCCTGATGCTTATTATATAAATGATTTAAAAGGAAATTTTATAGATGGCAATAAAAAAGCAGAAGAATTAACCGGCTATAAAAAAGAAGAATTAATAGGAAAAAATTTTTTAAAATTAAATATATTGCAAAAAAATGAATTAATCAAGGCAACAAAAAATCTTGCTTTAAATTTGATTAATAAACCAACAGGTCCTGACAGATTTGTATTAAAAAGAAAAGATGGAAAAGAAATAAATGTTGAAATAATAACAAACCCGATAAAATTTAAAGGCGAGAATATGATTTTAGGAATTGCACGTGATATAACAGAGCGAATAAAATACGAAGAAGAAATAAAAAAATTAAGTACAGCAATAGAACAAGCGCCTGATTCGGTTGTTATAACAGATAAAAAAGGTAATATTACTTATGTAAATCCTCAATTTACTGTGATAACCGGTTATAACAGTGACGAAGTAATCGGAAAAAATCCACGTATTTTAAAATCAGGGCACACAACAAAAGAAGAATATAAAAAATTATGGGATACAATATTATCAGGTAATACCTGGCGTGGTGAGCTTTTAAATAAAAAGAAAAATGGAGTGTTTTACTGGGAAAATGCATCAATTGCTCCTATAAAAGATTTATCAGGAAAAATTACTCATTTTGTTGCCATAAAACAGGATATAACAGAAGCTAAAAAAATACAGGAAGAAGTGCACAAGAGCAGAATGCTTTTACAGGATTTTTTAGATAATGCCAATGATTTGATTCAAATAGTAAGTCCTGATGCAAAATTTATCTATGTTAATAAAGCATGGAAAGAAACACTTGGTTATAGTTATAAGGAAATAAAAAATATGACTCTTTTTGATATTATTCACCCATCACGTATTGAGCATTGCAAGGAATTATTTAAAAATATTCTGAAGGGAAAATGCGAAGAAAGAATAGAAACAATATTTATAACAAAAGATAAAAAAGAAATTATAGTGGAAGGAAACGTGACCTGCCATTTTGAAGATGGAAAACCGATAAATACAAGGGCGATTTTCAGAGATATAACTTTACGAAAACAGCAGGAAGAAAACTTACGGGTATCTTATGAAAAACTAAAAGAAATTGATGCGATGAAAACAAATTTTGTATCAATGATATCCCATGATTTAAGAACACCTTTAACAGCCATAAAAGGATTTTTGTCCTTGTTATTAGGTGGGGCTGCAGGTGAATTAAACAAAGAACAAAAAGAATACTTGGAAATTATTAAAAACAATTCAGAGCGACTTTTGAATTTGATAAATGATTTGCTTGATTTAGGAAAAATAGAATCAGGAAGATTTACTGTTGAAAGACATACTTCTGATCTGGGAAGGATTTTAGAAAAAATCACAAATGATATTTCTGCCTTTGCAGCACAGAAAAATATTAAAATTATAAATGAAGCGCATGGTAAAAAACTGGCAGTTGATGTTGATGAATACAGAATTTCGCAAGTGCTGATAAATCTAATTACAAACTCAGTTAAATTTTCACCGGAAAATACAAATATTATAATTGGTTTTGATGAGGTAAACAAAGAGGATATAGTTGTACCAGAATATATAAATATACCTGCAAGTGTTAAAAACAGATATGTTTTGATTTATGAAAAAGATGCTGGTAGAGGAATTGAAAAGGAAAATCTTGAAAAAATATTTGAAAAATTTTATCAAATAAAAGGAACTGATGTAGCAAAATATAAAGGATTAGGATTAGGCCTTGCAATAGCAAAAAGTATAATAGAAGCACATAATGGAGTTATATGGGCAGAATCAGAAGGCGCCGGAAAAGGAGCAATATTTAAAATTTTAATACCGTTGTAGAAATGAAAAGTGGAATGTGGAATTTATAAATACATTGCTGAATGCCAATTGCCGGTTGCGGATTGATAATTGTATTGCCGGTTGGTGATTGCTTATTGCTGATTGGAAAAAAAACAAACAGCAAACAGCAAAAAGCAAAAAGCAATTGACAATTGAAAAGAGCGAGATTAGAGCGAGAGCGAGAATTGAGCAAGAGAGCGAGAAATGAGATTATCTGTAGGGGCGACCCAATGTGGTCGCCCGAATGTATGAAAAACTGGATTCCTGTTGGAAATTACACCTGATTTATTCCTGTCCATTATCCATAAGTATCAAGAAGCAGGTATACCGCTGATTTTTTCGTAAAAAACGGTTGAGGAAAAGTCGGGCAAATAATTTGCAGTCAAAAGTAAGCGAGGCTTACGCAACACCCCTTAGATAGTATTAAGAAGGGCGTTAAAATTGGGAGTAAGTAAACTAGACAACACCACAAGCCACCCGTAATTTTCCTCAAAAATCAGGATATACCTGCTTCTTATTAAAAAAGAAGATGTGGGTAATGGACAGAATTTATTCAGGAGTAGGAATGACAAAAAAATTTTCCTCTACCCCGCGGGGAGAGGAAAAAGGTGAGGGGGAAATAACTACATTGTCGATTGCCGATTGTCGGTTGCGGATTGGAAAAACAAAAAGCAACCAGCAAACAGCAATAAACAATTGACAATTAAAATGAGTAGGATTAGAGCGAGAACAAGAGAGCGAGTTGATAGAAATTTGATAATAGACAATAGAAAATAGTTCGAGGTAACCAGATTATATCTGGCAAATGTTTTTAAATTGTAAATTGAAAATTGATTGACGTAGGGGCGGATATCTATGTGTCCGCCCGAACCGTGTGTGGTCGCTAATTAAATCAGATAAAAATCAAATACTTTCCTTGATTTTTTGTTATAATTAAATTTTAAAAATTGCTTAAATCTGTATTTTTTTGTATAATTGTTATATATTTTACAGAGGGGCAGGAGTTGTTAGATAAAATGATGAATTTTACACAAAATAAAGATTGTTTAAAAAAGTTAAATTTTAAATTTATTTTATTAATTTTAACATTTTTTTATCCTTTGTTTATATATTCTGCAGATATACTTTTTGTGGTTGGGGCTATTCCATTGGGAACCGGGGATAATGCTGTATATACACGTTTAATAAATCAGGGACATTATGTTACAGTAACACGTGGTGTTGATTGTGTAACAGCAGATGCAAACGGTAGAGACCTTGTTCTTGTATCATCAACAATTAATTCTGCTGATGTAAATACAAAATTCAGAGATGTTGCTGTGCCTTTTTTAACATGGGAGTGTCGTTTATATGATGATATGTATATGACAGATACAACGGTAGGAACACATTATGATACAGCAACAAATCAAACTTCTATTTATATACTTGAACCTTTGCATTATATGGCTGATAATAAATCAAATACAATTGTTGTTTATAGTTTTAATGGTAGCATGCAATGGGGCATACCAAATGCAAATGCAAAAAATATTGCATCACTTGTTGGAAATACAGCAAGAAGTGTATTGTTTGGGTATGAAGTTGGCTCTACAATGTTCAGTAATTTTAGAGCACCGGCACGACGGGTTGGACTGTTTTTATATGATACAACACCTTTAAATCTTACTTCTGATGGCTGGGATTTATTTGACGCTGCGGTTTCCTGGGCATTGGGTGCTAATAAACCTAATTGCATTCAATCCGATGATTTTAATAATTCTTCACTTGAAAAATTCTGGACTGCTGTGGATGTGGGTAATCCTTTACTTGGAAGCCAGGTAGAGACAGCAACCAACCTTACAATAACAGCAAATGGTGATGATATATGGGGAAATGCTGATAATTTCAGGTATATATTTCAGATTGTTTCCGGTGATTTTGATGTAAGTTTGCAGGTTAATTTTGTTCCAACAACTGACCCCTGGAGTAAAGTTGGTATTATGATGAGAGAAAGTTTAGCGCCTGGGTCAAAGCATGTTTTTATGTGCGCAACAAGAAGTAATAATTATGCATTTCAAAGAAGATTAATAACAGATGATATAAGTTATCATACAGGTGGTGGAACATATACAAATAATACAACCGGTTATGTGCGTCTTGTAAAATCAGGGAATAATTTTACAGGATATTATTCAAATGATGGCATAAACTGGACGCCGCTTGCAAATGTGAATATGAGTTTTAGCTCAACTTTTTTAATTGGAATTGCAGTTACATCACATAATAATGGTGCAGTTGGTTATGCAAATGTTGATAATTTTAATATATTGGGTGGTGCCTGCACACCAACTTTTACAATAACACCGACTTTTACTATTACACCAACATTTACTCCTGTTTTCGTAAATTGTATTCAATCAGACGGTTTTAATAATAGTTATTTAGAAAATTTCTGGACTGCTACTGATATTGGCGCACCTGCTTCTGGCTCTCAGGTGGAAACATCAACAAATCTGACAATAACAGCAGCAGGTGTTATATGGGGCACAAATGATGCTTTTCGATTTATTTTTCAGCAGGTATCAGGTAATTTTGATGCAACTTTGCAGATAAATTTTGTATCAGAAGTAAATGGATTAGCTGGCACAGGTATTATGGTAAGAGAAACATTAAATACAAATTCAAGAAATATTTATATGTTTGCAAGCACAAATGCATATTCAATGCAATATCGTTCTACTACCGGTGGCACTACTTCTGCAATTGATGGTGTTGGTTATGTTAATAATACAACAGGATATGTGCGACTGTTAAAAATAGGAGATAATTTTACTGGTTATTATTCAAACAATGGAACTGACTGGACAGTTGTTGGCAATTATACTGTGAGTTTAGGGGCAAATTTTTATATAGGTGTTGCTGCTGCTACAAATATACTTAATACAACAGGGTATTTTTCAGTTAGTAATTTTAATATTTTATCCGGTGGCTGCACGCCTACTATGACAAGAACAATAACAAGAACAATAACGCAGACAAATACACCTACATATACGATAACACCATCAGTAACGCCAACAGCAACGCCTACAGTTACTTTGACAAATACGCCAAGCGTGACACCAACAATAACGCCATCAGTAACACCAACGAACACGCAGTCAGTTACACCAACAGTAACGCCAACAGAAACACCAACTGTTACATCAACGAATACGCCTACAGTGACGGAAACAAATACACCAAGTGTAACAGAAACAGTAACACCAACTGCAACGCCTTCAATAACACCAACAAATACGCCAAGCGTAACGCTTACAATAACATCGACAATAACGCCGACTATAACACCAACAGTAACGCCTTCAGTTACTCCAACTAATACACCAAGTGTAACACCGACGATTACGGCGTCAATGACACCGACAAATACACCGACAATAACTCCAACAGCAACACCAACATATACATCAACGCCGTATGTTTATGCATACATAGTTCCAACAATAGCAGTAGCAGGAGATGAGGTAAGGTATGAGTATCACATAAACGCAGTAGGAGAAGGACCAATAACAGAGGCAAGGATAAAAATAGAAACAGGTGTTGCAGTAAATTCACCGGAGTCATCAATAGCAGGAGCAAGTGCAAGTGTAATAGGAGATGAGATAATAATAAGTTATGTAAGTGAGTGGAACAACAGTAGCAATCCAAATTTTGACATAATAAGATTTAATGGGATATCAGGGTTAGGAGATAAATATTATGGGAGTTATTATAATGGAATAGCAGAAGCGCGAGGTGTGACACCAACAGGATATTCACAGATAGTAGTAATAATAAGTCCGACAATGACAATAACACGGACAGTGACGCAGACAATAACGCCTACAGTAACACCTACAAACACACCGAGTGTAACACCTACAGATACACCGACAAATACGCCAAGCGCGACACCAACAATAACGCCTTCAGTTACTCCAACTAATACACCGTCAGTTACACCAACTGTAACGCCAACAGTAACACCAACAAATACGCCTACAGTTACTCCGACTAACACTCCTTCAATGACGCCTACAAATACACCAAGCGTAACGCCGACAATAACATCGACAATAACGCCGACTGTAACACCGACAGTAACGCCAACGGTTACATCTACGCATACACCTACAGTAACTGAAACAAATACACCAAGTGTAACAGAAACAGTAACACCAACTGCAACGCCTTCAATAACACCAACAAACACACCAAGCGTAACGCCTACAATAACATCGACAATAACGCCGACTATAACACCAACAGTAACGCCTTCAGTTACTCCAACTAATACACCAAGTGTAACACCGACGATTACGGCGTCAATGACACCGACAAATACACCGACAATAACTCCAACAGCAACAGCAACATATACATCAACGCCATATGTTTATGCATATATAATGCCAACAATAGCAGTAGCAGGAGATGAGGTAAGGTATGAGTATCACATAAACGCAGTAGGAGAAGGACTAATAACAGAGGCAAGGATAAAAATAGAAACAGGTGTTGCAGTAAATTCACCGGAGTCATCAATAGCAGGAGCAAGTGCAAGTGTAATAGGAGATGAGATAGTAATAAGTTATGCAAGTGGGTGGAACAACAGCAGCAATCCAAATTTTGACATAATAAGATTTAATGGGATATCAGGGTTAGGAGATAAATATTATGGGAGTTATTATAATGGAATAGCAGAAGCGCGAGGAGTAACACCAACAGGATATTCACAGATAGTAGTAATAATAAGTCCGACAATGACAATAACACGGACAGTGACGCAGACAATAACGCCTACAGTAACGCCAACAAACACACCGAGTGTAACACCTACAGATACACCGACAAATACGCCAAGCGCGACACCAACAATAACGCCTTCAGTTACTCCAACTAATACACCGTCAGTTACACCAACTGTAACGCCAACAGTAACACCAACGGTTACATCTACGCATACACCTACAGTAACTGAAACAAATACACCGAGTGTAACAGAAACAGTGACACCGACAGCAACGCTTTCAATAACACCGACAAATACACCATCAGTAACTCCTACAGATACACCTTCAGTTACGCCGACTAATACTCTTTCAGTAACACCGACTGTAACACCGAGCGCAACACCCACACATACACCGAGTGTAACGCCGACAGCGACCCCGACAAACACATCAACGCCGTATGTGTATGCATACATAAAGCCGACAATAGCAGTAGCAGGAGATGAGGTAAGGTATGAGTATCACATAAACGCAGTAGGAGAAGGACTAATAACAGAGGCAAGGATAAAAATAGAAACAGGTGTTGCAGTAAATTCACCGGAGTCATCAATAGCAGGAGCAAGTGCAAGTGTAATAGGAGATGAGATAGTAATAAGTTATGCAAGTGGGTGGAACAACAGCAGCAATCCAAATTTTGACATAATAAGATTTAATGGTATATCAGGGTTAGGAGATAAGTATTATGGGAGTTATTATAATGGAATAGCAGAAGCGCGAGGAGTAACACCAACAGGATATTCACAGATAGTTGTAATAATAAGTCCGACAATGACAATAACACGAACAGTAACGCAGACAATAACACCAACAGTAACGCCAACAAATACACCGAGTGTTACACCAACAGTGACACCAACGGTGACGCCAAGCGTTACACCGACAGACACGCCAACAGTAACACAGACAGATACGCCAACAGCAACACCGAGCATAACATCAACAAATACTCCGACAATAACACTGACCGCAACGCCAACAGTAACGCCAACGAATACACCATCAGTAACACCGACAAACACGCCAACGATTACACCAACAGATACACCAACAGTAACGCCGAGTATAACCCCAACGAATACGCCATCAGTAACTCCAACAATCACACCAACTTATACTATTACTCTTACAATAACACCAACATATACACCTACATTTACAGCAACACCAACAGATACACCAACATCAACAATAACCCCAACAAACACACCTACTTTTACAATTACACCAACCTTTACAATTACACCGACTTTTACGATTACACCGACTTTTACAAATACACCAGCAGCATATATGTATATTCAGCCAAATTATGCAGTTGCGGGTGATTTAACTTTATATAATTATCATGTAAATGCGTGGGATGTAAGCACAATAAATGAAGTGAGAATAATAATACCACCAGGAGTTTATTCTTTATCTGGTTTTGCAAGTAGTATAACAGGGACAACAGTAAATTATATTGGAAATGAAATAATTGTTCAGTATGTAACACCCTGGAACGGGCAAACAAATCCTAACTTTGATATTATTAGATTTAATGCAATATCAACATTAGGAGATAAATATTACGAGGGTTATTTAAATGGTATATCGGATATAAAAGGAACAACGCCAAACGGTTTTTCAAAAATTGTAATAATAGTATCGCCGACATTTACATTTACATCAACAGTAACACCAACATACACAGCAACTCCCTCTTTTACACCAACAGATACACCAACAATAACAATGACATTTACATCTACAGTAACATCAACAGTAACTCCGACTATGACACCAACATGGACACCAACATTTACCCCAACCTGGACATCAACAGCAACTCCGACATATACAAATACAGCAACACCGACTGCAACACCTTCTTTTACATTTACAGCAACACCAACACACACTCAAACAGCAACACCAACATTTACTCCAACACCTACAAATACACCTGTTACATCTTTGATTATGATTGCACCGGGACAGAATTTTATTCCTTTTGCACCAGGCTATACAGGAGCGCCAATAGAACAGGAAGCAGGAGAGTATGTAACTATAACAGTGCGGGCAATAGAGCAGAATAACTGGCAGATATATCCCGCAGATACAACACTGCAGATTTCAACATCTCCAGGGACAGCAACGTATCCTGCAAATGTAAACTTATCATCAGGAGTTGCAACTTTTTATGTCAGGTTTCTTGCAGCAGGAACATATTATATAAATGTTACAGATATTTCCGGACAATTGGTATCAGATGTATCAGACCCAATAAATATCAAAATCATACCCGGCGGAATGGGACTTACAAGTTATGTAAGTTATCCAATAGATACAGTAGTAGCAGGTCAGCAAAATATAACAGTTATGGATATTACAATTACAAATCCAAATACAACTTCACCATATATTGTTCAGGGGCTTACTTTAACAACCAGCAGCACAGTAAATAATTCAATAAATATAGTTACAGCAACAGATGGAAACGGATTTGAGACCAGCACAGCATGGACAAATACTAAACAGGTTTACATTGATTTATATAATTCAGCAGACCCGTATATTGCGCCTCAGTCAAGTAAAACATATAAAATTATAGTTTCAATAAGAGAAAATCCCGTAGATACTAATTTTTATCTTGAAGTTCGGGAAGCAAATGATATACTGGTTACAAAACTTGATGCATTGATTGTTTCTTTGTATCCACAAAACAGCAATTATCCATACAGATCAGATAATTTTCAGGTTGTTCTCAAAAATTTGGCAGATAGTTTTTATGCATATCCAAATCCATTTAACCCTGATAGAGAAATAGCTAACATACAGTATTACTTAACTACAAATCAAAAAGTATCACTAATAATTTATGACCTTATAGGAAGACGCGTAAAAACAATAATTGAGCAGGAACAAACAGGCGGGCAATTATACAGGTTTGCCTGGGATGGAAAAAATGATAGTAATAGAATAGTATTAAATGGAATTTATTATATTGTCTTAAATGCAGGTCAAGAAAAATTAATTAATAAACTGGTGGTGTTAAAGTAAATGTCACAGATTACGATACATAATAAAAAAGCATTGCATGATTATTTTATCATAGAAAAATTTGAGGCGGGTATAGTATTAAAAGGAACAGAAGTAAAATCAATAAGAGAAGGAAAGGCAAATATAAAGGACAGCTTTGCAAGGATAATAAAAAATGAGATTTTTCTTTTTAATATGCACATAAGTCCATACAGCCATGGAAATATTTATAATCCAGATCCATTAAGGGAAAGAAAACTATTATTACATAGAAAAGAAATAAACAGATTAATGGGACTGATGACTAAAAAAGGGTTTGCTTTAATACCACTTTCTGTTTATTTTAAAAATGGTAGAGTAAAAGTAGAAATAGCACTTGCAAAGGGTAAAAAGCAGTATGACAGGAGAGAAGAAATAAAGAAAAGGGACTTGCAAAGAGAAGAAAAAAGATATAAAATTAATATGTAGTTAATATTAATATTCCATTTTTGGCTCAAGAATCCTAACAAAATTTTTGATTTATGTTAGTTATTTGAAAGATAAAAGAATATGTAATTACTTGTTAATTAATAAAGCTTTTTAAGTAAAAATTATGAATAATCTGTCATTCCCGCGAAAGCGGGAATCTATATTGTTTGTTTTTTTACAGAAAAAAATCGGGGGCGACTGGATTCGACAGGTTAGTGTAGGTAAAAGGAGCATGTCGGGGCCCATATCCCCGTTATCAATGTGGGCAAACATAAAAGCGAACGATTACGCTTTAGCTGCATAATAGCAGCACCTCTCTGGTTTTCCTGCCTGCGGGAAATCAGCGGGGACCAACAGCAGGCTGCGTAACGCTGTCTTCTCCTTGCAGCGTTATTAAGTTTAATGGAGAGTAGTGCTTTGTGATCCTGTCCGGAGGAGTGCAAAGCGCGAAATTAAAATCCGGAATAAACATGTAGCGCCTTTACTAAAGCTGGTCTGGACGTGGGTTCAATTCCCACCGCCTCCACCAGATTTTCGCCAAAGGCGAAAATCAGAGCAAGCGAACAAGACGGCGGGAACAAGAGAAAAAGGAAGAAGTTCGCTTGCGGTCTCAGAACTCGCTCTCTTGTTCGAAAAAAAGATATAAAAAGAAGATTTTCGCCAAAGGCGAAAATCTTACTGGCTCGTAAAATTATAGAGGAGGTAAAAGTATGTCTTTTATATTTGAAAAATTAAGGGTTTATCAATTTTCTCAAGATTTAGCTAATGAAATAACTGATGTTACTGAATATTTTCCTAAAGGTAAATATTATTTAAAGGACCAGTTAAATAGAGATATAATGTCAATACCAAATAATATAGCAGAAGGTAACGGTAGGTTTAATAAAGGTGAAAGAAAACAATTTTTTTATATTGCTCGCGGCTCTGCTTATGAGTGTATTTCATTATTGGATATGACAAAGAAAAAAGGATTAATTTCAGAAAGTAAATATAATGAATATAAAAAAAGGCTGGATGAAATTTGTTGTATGTTAAAAGGATTAATTAATGGAATAGATGAATAATTTTCTTATCCTTATCCTTTTTCCCCCACCACAATATTTTACACTAACACAGGAGAAGTTAATATTTGCATAATAACAAAAAAAGAATATAATTATATAAAAAGGTGAGACGGAATGAAAAAAATTTTTTTTATTGTCATAATATTGTTATTGTGTGGTAAATATATATATGCAGATTGCATACAAAATAATTTTTTGGGAGCAAATGTTGGAATTGGTTCGGGATTGTTATACGGCTTTGACCTCGGGACATCCAGCAGTTATTCTCCGGCGAATGGCAGGCTTATATATCTTTATTATAGTGCTTGTTTTTCGCCCAGAAGCACTTCATATATTGTTGCAAAAATAGATGATATTCCTTATAATTTTTATTCATCAACTCTTTTGAACGAGGCATATACGAATACTTCTGATGAAATGTGGGGAACGCATAGATTTAATAATGTAGTTGATATAGAGACACATTTTAAATTTGTCAATAATCCTTCAACTGGAATAAATACGGACACGCTACAGTATAAATTTATTGCCAGAAATATTGATAGTATAACGCATAATGTTGCTTTACGGCTTGAACTCGACACTATGGTTCTTGATAATGACGGAACAAACATTTCTGTTGACAATGGGTTTACTGTTCTTACAGCAAACTCAATATGGTATAAAACAAATGGCAATATGCCGTCAAACTGGTGGGATTATGATATAGATCCACATATTAGTCCACCAACGCTTACAGGAAGGGGACATCTTTATTCAAATTTTTATGGGGAACCTGCTACCCAGCCTGATATTTTTGAAGTTGCAAATTGGTATTCAGTCAATGGAGATGCGCAGTGGACAATTGCAAGTGAAGGAAGCATAGGTTCGGATAGTGCGGTTGTGTTGTGGTGGAGCAATGGACCTCCGAGTTCATCAGGTTTTCAGATTTCCCCGGGGCAGAGTATAACATGGATAACGTATTATGGTTTAAATCAGGGAGCGCTTCTTACAACGCCAACCAGGACAATAACACCAACTATTACTCCGACGCTTGTTCCTTTTGTCATAGAATTAAAAGGAAATTTTCCTAATCCTTTTCAAAATGAAACCAGTATTATTTTCTATTTATCGCGCGAAGCTAATTGTAAAATAAAGATATTTACAATATCAGGTGAGACTGTGATTGAAGAAACAAAATTTAAAGGATATAAGGGATATAATAAATTTTATTGGAATGGATACAATAAATCAGGAAAAAAAGTGTCGTCCGGGATTTTTATATATAAAATAGATGCAATCACCGAAAATGATGAAACCGCATATATTATATCTAAATTATCCTGCATAAGATAGATTACCAGAATCATAGGCAAAAAATTATTAATTTTCTTGACATATATATTACAAATTTATTTTATTATAGAGATGCTTAGGTTTAATCAGATAATATTAAAAACTTTTTGAAAAGTCCACACAATATTTTACACTAACCTTTTCATAATATCTCTTGTTAAATCCTGCAAAATATAGTAAAATATAGAAAATAAGAAAGGGGGTGTATTGTGATGGAAAAAGTTAAGAAGCAAAAAAAAGAAAAAATAAAGATTTATAAAGGGAAAAAGAAAAAAACAAGAATACATCTAACTGAGCCGGAACATTATGAAGATTCTTTGAAAACAAAAATTATTCCAGTACCTTTTGTACAAAAAAAAGAATCTAAACAAAAAAGTTTTTGGATTTTTATTTTAATTCTATTAATTATTGTTGTTGTGATTGTGCTTTTAATTAAATTTAAGCCCAGATTAAAAATTTCTGGAGAAACAAAATCTTTGTCAGCTGAAAAATCATCTGTTGTTACACCTGCATCACAAGAGACAGTGCAGGAAAAAATAATACCTGAAAATACAATTGCTCCTATAACCAGAGGAAATACAGAATACAGGCAAATAACAATCTATTTCCCAATAAATAAATGGGAAGTAACATGGCTTTCAGCAGAAGAAAAAGAAAAACTAAAAAAATTCATAGATGAAATTTCAAACAACAAGTCATTGCAGCAATTATCTGTTTTTGGTTATGCAGATAGAACAGGGATGCGTTCATATAATCTTTTGGTCTCTGAAAAAAGGGCAGGAAATGTAGCTGAATTTATCTCTCAAAGTACAGGGTTTTCATTGGATAAAATTATTATAAAAGGAAAAGGGGAAGTTTTAGAAGGACCGGATGGAAAGGAAAATCCGTTATTCAGAAAAGTAGAAATAATAATGAAATAGATAATTTCTATAAATAACATTCATAATTTGAGTCATTATTTTTAATATTATTTTAGTCCACTATATAAAACATATTTTTACAATAAAAAACTATTGACAAAAAACGGTTTTTTTATATAATTTTTAATAATTTATTAATGATAAAAAGGGAAAAATTTGCTATTTACAATATTATATAATAGTGTCGCCGCCTCACTCCTCAAGATATACCCCCTTATATCATTTGCCATAGAAATATGGCTCACGCCTATGATGGCGGCGACACAAATTTTTCTATGTAAAAATTTAGAAAATAGAAAATAAAAGATTCATTGATGAAAATTATATATGAAAAAACATATATTTTATTATAAATATTACAGCGAGAACATACATTAATATAGAAACTTCCTTTGCTTTTCCGGTTAATACTTTAATTACAGGATATGAAATAATACCAAATGCAATTCCATCTGCAATTGAATATGTAAGTGGCACACCTATTATTGTAAGGTAAGCAGGTAATGATTCTGATAAATCAGAAAAATCAAGTTTTAAAATATTTTTCAGCATTAAAAATCCAACAAGAATCAATACAGGAGCAATGACAGGATAAATAATGTTATTTTCAGAAAGTGTAAATCCACCACCTATCATTTTAACTAAAGGATAAAATAAAAGTGCAAGTAAAAATAAAAATCCTGTCATTATATTTGCGAGTCCGGTTCTTGCACCCTGTGTTACTCCGGAATTACTTTCAATATAACTTGATATTGTTGATGTTCCAAGCAAAGCGCCAAGAGAAGTTCCAAGCGCATCAACAAATAAAATTTTAGAAGCGCCTGGTATTTTGTTGTTTTTTACAAATCCGGCTTCTTGCGCAACTCCTATTATAGTTCCTATTGTGTCAAAGATTTCCATATAAAGTAAAATAAAAACAACAAGCCAGAAATTAAAATTTTTTAAAAATGAAAAATCAAATTTCAAAAAAACAGGAGCAATAGAAGGTGGTGCGCTTAATACCCCCTGAAATTTAATTATGCCCATAATAATGCCAATTACAGTTGTAATTAAAATTCCCCACAAAAAACTTCCTCTTACCCTTTTTATAACCATTGCCGAAGTTATAAACAAACCAATGATTGATAATAAAACAGCCGGTGATTTTAAATCACCGATTGAAACAGTTGTTGCAGGATTATTAACAACAATACCAGACCATTTAAGTCCAATAAAAGCAATAAACAGACCGATTGCAACAGCCATTGCCTGTTTTAATGATTCAGGAATAGAATCAATTATTAGTTCTCTTAATTTTAAAGAAGTAAGTAAGAGAAATAAAATGCCTTCGATAAAAACAGCAGCAAGTGCTGCCTGCCAGGGAAATTTCATTGCAATAACTATTGTAAAAACAAAAAAGAAATTTTCTCCCATCAAAGGAGCACCTGCAATTGGATAATTTGCAATTAATCCCATTAAAATACATATAATAGCTGCACCTATGCAGGTTGCTGTCATAACAGCACCAAAATTCATTCCTGCTGCCTGCAAAACAGCCGGCTCTACAAAAATAATATAAGACATTGTGAGAAAAGTTGTTGTACCAGCAGCGAGTTCTGTTTTAATATTTGTCTGGCGTTCATTGATTTTAAAGAAATCATAAATAAAGTTTTTCATTTTTACCTCCTTGACTTTTTATTTATTATAAATGAAAAATATAAAATCGTAAATTGTAAATTTTTATCCTTGACAAAAAACTCAACTGTTATAAAATACCTTTAATTTTTTTAGAATTTGTCTCTTATTGGAGATAATAAAATAAATGGAATTAAAAAATACACCACTTTTAAGTGAACACCAAAAATTAAATGCATTAATGGCTGACTTTGCCGGATGGTATCTGCCCATACATTATGGTTCAATAGTTGAAGAAGCAAAACATACAAGGCAAAAAGTATCTGTTTTTGATATATTTCATATGGGAGAATTTTTGGTAAAAGAAAATCCTGTAAAATCATCTCTTGATAAAATTATAACTGTTCCTGTTACTAAAATAAAAATTGGCAAATGCAAATACGGTTTTTTGTTAAACGAAAAAGGGACAATCATTGATGATTTAATTGTGTTTAGATTAAAAGAAGATGAATGGATGATTGTTGTAAATGCTTCTAACGAAGTGCGTGATGCTGATATAATTTCTTCTAAATTATCAAAAGGTTCTTTTTTTGAAAATATATCAGCAAAAACAGCGAAACTTGATGTGCAGGGCCCGCTTTCAAGAGAAATTGTTTCTAAAATTGCAGGAGAAAAGATAAAAGAATTAAAATATTATTCATGCGGTTTTTTTGATTTTTTTGGTGGAAATTATATAATAAGCAGAACAGGTTATACAGGTGAACTTGGATATGAAATTTACATAGATGTAAATAAAGTAGTTGATTTATGGAAAGAGATTTTAAAATCTGATTTTTGTAAACCAGCTGGCCTTGGCGCGAGGGATATTCTACGACTTGAAATGGGGTATCCGCTTTATGGTGATGAATTAACAGAGGACATAACACCACTTGAAGCCGGCTTTGAGAGAGTTTTAGATTTTGAAAAAGATTTTACAGGGAAAAAATCTTTATTGGAACAAAAAAATAAGGAGTTAAAAAGAAATTTAATTGGAATTGAAAGCATTGACAGACGACAGCCAAGACATTTAAACAAAATATTTTTTAATGAAAAAGAAATTGGATTTGTAACAAGCGGTGTATTTTCTCCGCATATTAATAAAGGTATTGGAATGGGATATATTAATATAAATAGCGCAAAAGAAGAGGATGAAATAAAAATAGTATCAGAAAAAACACAAATACCAGCAAAGATTGTGAAATTACCTTTTTTAAAGGAAACGTCGATACATCGGTAAGGATGTGCGCTAAGGATGTTTGATGAAGATGTTCACTAAGAATGTTCGGTAAGGATATTAGCAAAGGGTGTGCAATAAAAATGTTAAACAGGAGGTAAAAATGAATGTAAAAAACGGTTATTATTATACAAAAGAGCATGAATGGGCATATATATCAGGGAACAGGGCAAAAGTTGGTATTACAGATTATGCACAGCATAAACTTGGAGATATTACTTATGTGGATGTTGTGCAAACAGGAAAAGTTGTAAAACAATTTGAGGTTTTAACAGGTGTTGAGTCAGTAAAAGCAGCGTCAGATGTATATAGCCCTTTATCAGGTAAGGTCATTGCATTTAACTCAAAACTAACAGATTCTCCTGAGCTTATAAACAAATCACCTTATGATGAAGGTTATATTGCTGAAATTGAGATATCAGATAATTCTGAAATAAAAAATTTAATGGATGCAGAAAATTATAAAAAATATTTAGAGGGTCTTGAGAAATAATGGCAAAATTTACACCGCATACTGAAAACGAAGTAAAAGAGATGTTGGAAGTGATAGGCGTTAAAAAAGTAGATGATTTATTTAATGATATTTCAAAAGAATTAAGACCGAAATCATTTAGTTTACCTTCTGGTAAAACAGAATACGAAGTTAAAGAAATTTTTGAAACACTTGCAAATAAAAATAAAAATCTGATTTTATTTGCAGGCGCAGGTTATTATGACCATTTTGTACCAGCAGCAATAGATGCAATAACAAGCAGGGCAGAATTTTATACTGCCTATACACCTTATCAACCAGAAGCATCCCAGGGGACATTACAGGCAATTTTTGAATATCAAACAGCAATATCACGACTGACTGGTCTTCCTTATTCAAATGCGTCTTTATATGATGGTGGCACTGCTTTATATGAGGCAATTGCGATGGCAGTTAGAACAAATGCAAGACAGAGAATTTTAATTGATGCCGGTGTTAATCCTATTTTTGTCAATATTGTTAAAACATATATTATTAATCAATCTTTAAATATTGAAATCATTGACTTAAAAGATTTTCATTGTGATAAAGAAACAATGAAATCAAAATTAGATGAGAGTATTTCCTGTATTGTTGTTCAAAATCCCAATTTTTTTGGTTTTATTGATGATTACGAAGAATTATTTAAAATAGCAAAGGAAAAAAATATATGTTGCATAAGTGTTTTTAATCCTGTTTCTTTATCAATTCTTAAAACCCCCGGTGAAATGGGCGCTGATATTGCAGTTGCAGAGGGACAATCGCTTGGAATGGATTTATGTTTTGGCGGTCCTTATCTTGGCATACTTGCAACTACAAAGGATTATTTGCGTAAAATGCCGGGCAGAATCGTTGGAAAAACTATTGATAAAAATGGCAAAGAGTGTTTTGTTTTAACTTTGCAGGCAAGAGAACAGCATATAAAAAGAGAAAAAGCAACATCAAATATATGTTCAAATCAGGCACTATGCGCTTTACGTGCTGTTGTGTATTTGTCATTGCTCGGTAAAAATGGATTTAAGAATTTAGGGCTTTTAAATTTACAAAAAACAGAAGAATTAAAATCAAAATTAAAAGAAATAAAAGCAATAGAAGTAATAAAAGGTGATACTTTTAATGAATTTCCTATTAAAATAAAACAGCCAATAAATAATATTGTAAATAAAATGCTTGAAAAAAATATTTTAGCAGGCGTTCCAGCATCTTTATTTTATAAAAATATGCAGGATATTTTAATCATATCAGTTACAGAAAAAAGAACAGATAATGAATTATACAGATTTGTTGAAGAATTAAAAAAGATAGTATAAAGGAGTTTTAATGAATACAATTTTTAGTAAATCAGTAGTAGGCAGAACAGGTATAGAAATAGAAAAAACAGCAAAACAGGTAGAAGATATTCTGGATGAAAAATATAAAAGACAAAATGATGCAGAATTACCCGAAGTTTCAGAATTGGATGTTATCCGTCATTATACAAATTTATCACGACAGAATTTTTCAGTTGACACACATTTTTATCCATTGGGTTCCTGCACTATGAAATACAATCCAAAAATAAATGAGGCAGTCAGTCGATTATCAGGATTTACATCAATTCATCCAATTACACCATATATAAATTATTTACTGTGTCAGGGAGCACTTGAGGTTATTTATAATTTATCTTATTTACTTTGTGAAATAACAGGTATGAAAAAAATTACAACGCAGCCATACGCAGGTGCACATGGAGAATTAACAGGTATTCTTTTAATGGCTGCATATCATAAAGCAAAAGGAAATAAGAAAAAATACGTAATAGTTCCGGAATCAGCACATGGCACAAATCCTGCATCTGCTGCTATGGGTGGATATTCTATTATTTCAATACCGGTAAATAACAGGGGAGAAATGGATATTGAATTATTCAAAGAAAAAATTTCAGAAGAAGTTGCAGGTATTATGATGACGGTTCCAAGCACATTAGGGGTTTTTGAGAGCAATATTTTAAAAATCATAGAGATCGTCCATAAATATGATGCCATTGCTTATTATGATGGTGCTAATTTAAATGCAATACTTGGTAAAATGAGACCCGGCGATGTTGGTTTTGATGTGGTTCATATTAATCTTCACAAAACATTTGCAACACCTCACGGTGGCGGTGGGCCAGGCTCTGGAGTTGTTGGGGTCTCTGATCGTCTTTGTGATTTTTTACCTGTTCCATTTGTTGAAAGGAATAAGGATGGCAGATATTTTCTTGATTTTTCAGTAAAAAAATCAATAGGCCATGTTGCATCTTTTTTTGGAAATTTCGGGGTTTTGTTAAAAGCATATGCATATATCATTATGCTTGGAAAAGAAGGTTTAATTGATGCTGCTGAGAAAGCAGTTTTAAATGCAAATTATGTTTTAAAAAAATTAAAAGAATATTACTATCTTCCTTATGATAGAACCTGTATGCACGAAGTTGTTTTTACTGCAAAGAACCAGTTAAAAAATGGAGTTCATGCAATGGATGTTGCAAAATATTTAATAGACAAAGGTATTCATCCACCAACAGTATATTTCCCGCTTGTAGTAGAAGAAGCAATTATGATAGAACCCACAGAAACAGAGTCAAAACAAACGCTTGATAATTTTATTGATGTTATGATAGAAATAGCCAAATTAGCAGAAACAGAGCCGGAAAAAATAAAAAATGCACCGTCTGGTACTTTAATTTCAAGACCGGATGAAACAAAAGCAGCGAGGGAGATAAAATTAACATGCGACATTTAAAAACAAAAGAATGGCGACTTATACCTTATGAGAAATATCCATGTCTGGAAAACATGGCAATAGATGAGTATTTAATAAAATATTATGAAAAAACATCCATACCGGTTTTAAGAATTTATGGTTGGAGCAATATTTCAATTTCTGTTGGAAAATTTCAGGATGTTTTAAATGATATTAATATAGAAGAATGTACAAAAGATGATGTTTTTATAGTCAGGAGAATAACCGGTGGCGGAGCAATAGTTCATAACGAAGAATTAACATATTCCATTGTATGTTCGGACTCTGATATTGATTGTAAAAATTTATCAGTTAAAGAGACATATGAAAAATTAAATACATTTATTTTAAATTTTTATAAGTCATTAGGTATAAAAGCTATGTTTGCAAAGGATAGTTCAAAAAAAATCAGATTTTCTGAAGCAAGTGCATTTTGTTTTTCAGCAAACGAAGAGTATGATATTATGATTCGTGGAAAAAAAATAGGTGGAAATGCTCAATTCAGGAAAAAAAATATAATTTTTCAACATGGTTCAATCCCGGTTCAAAACAGCAACGAAAAAATTAAAAAATTTTTTAATAAAAAAATAAATTTTAATAATTTTACATCTTTGCAGGAAATATTAAAGAGAAAAATAGAACTTGATGAAATAAAAGACAGTTTTTTAAATGCTTTTAAAACCACTTTAAAAGTTAAATTTAACGAAGAAAAATTATCACAGAAAGAAAGAGATTGTGTTGATAAATTGATTTTAAATAAATACAGCAGCGATGACTGGAATATAAAAGGTATAAATAATAATGAATGAAAGAAAACCTGACTGGTTACAAAAAAAAATAAATTTTAAAGATTTAAGAAATATGCAGGAAATTTTTAAAAATAAAAGTATTCATACAATATGCCATCAGGCAAGATGCCCAAATATTTCAGAGTGTTTTTCAAACAAAACAGCAACTTTTTTAATTTTAGGAGATATATGCACACGTGGTTGTTCTTTTTGTAATGTAAAGACAGGTGTTCCTGAAAAAAAATCATTTAAAGATGAAATTAACGATGTTGTTGCAGCAATAAAAGAATTGCAATTGAAATTTGTTGTTTTAACTTCTGTTACAAGAGATGATTTGGATGATGGCGGTGCTTCTGTTTTTTGTGAAGTTGTTGAAAAAATAAGGCAAATGGATGATACTGTTAAGATAGATATACTTGTTCCTGATTTTAAAGGTAATAAAGATTCACTTTTAAAGGTCTTTAAAGCAAAGCCGGATATTTTTTCTCATAACCTTGAAACAGTTCCATCCTTGTATCATTTAAGAAATGGAGCTATTTTTGAATTAAGTTTTGATATTTTAAAACAGGCAAAAAATAACGGATTGCTAACAAAAACAGGTATAATGCTTGGTATGGGAGAAAGAATTGATGAGGTTGTTCTGTTATTAAAGGATTTGCGGGAAATTGATTGTGATTTTATTTCCATCGGTCAATATTTAGCACCATCAAAAGATAACTATCCGGTAAGAGAATATATAGAACCGGAAATTTTTGCTTATTTAAAAAAAGTTGCACTATTGCTTGGCTTTAAACATGTAGAAAGTGGGCCATATGTAAGAAGTTCTTATATGGCTGATAAATATTTACAAATGGCAAAATTATGAAAAAAATTTTAATAGTTTATGGGGGATTTAAATTTCACGAGCCATACGAAACCATTAAAATGTTTCTTCCTTTTTTAAAAGATCAGGGGTTTATTTTTGATATAAGGTCAAATATAAATATTTATTCTGATTTTGAGAAATTAAAAAAATACAATATTATTTTTCAGAATTATGGGGAAAAGAAAATTACAAAAAAACAGGAACAGGGGTTATTAAAAGCAATAAAATCAGGTGTTGGTTTAATTGGTTTTCATGCTGGTTTGTGTGATACTTTTAAAAACAGTTATAATTATCAATATATGGTAGGTGGTCAGTTTGTTTTTCATCCGGAAATAAAAAAATTCAAAGTAATAATTGACAAAAAGAGCAATATATTACAGGGCATAAAAAATTTTTATATAAAAACAGAATTATATTATTTTCATTTTGCACCGGATATTAAAATACATGCCTATACCCCAGTTAAAAATAATATAAAAATGCCTGTTGTGTGGACTAAAAATTTTGGCAAAGGCAGAATTTTTTATTGTTCCCTTGTTCACAATACAGATGATTTTAGAAAAAAAGATTGTTTTGAAATAATAAAAAAGGGTATAATGTGGGTGGGATAAATGAACATTGCTAATCGATGGTTGCTTATTGCTGATTGATAACTACATTGTCGATTGCTGGTTGAAATAATAAATTTTACGATTTACGTTTTTCGATTTACGATTTGAAAAACGAAAAATGAAAAATATAGATGTCTTATCTTTTTAAAACGCAAATCGTGAATTGAAAATTGAAAAGTGATTAACGTAGGGGCGAACCTGTGTGTTCGCCCGGCCCCTGTGTGGTTGGCAGTAAACTTAAAAATTAAAAATAGATATTGAATTTCAAGATTGACTGGATTAAAAATACAAGGAGAGTATTATGAATTACAGGGAAATAGGCAAAACAGGAATAAAAGTTTCTGAAATTTCACTTGGCTGCTGGACATTAGGCGGTAAAACATGGAATGAAGGAATTTCAACAGGATGGGAAGATGTAAATGAAGATGAAGTAATAGAAGCGGTAAATTATGCAGTTGACAGAGGTGTTAATCATTTTGATAATGCTGATGTTTATGGAAATGGCAGAGCAGAGCGGTTACTTGCAAAAGCGCTTGGAAAAAGAAATAAAGATGTCATAATTGCAACAAAAGTTGGACATTTTAAAGGCACAGCAGAACATGCTTATGAACCACAGCACATAGTTCATCAATGCGAACAATCTTTGATTAATTTAAAGAGAGAATATATTGACATTTATTATTTTCATCATGGTGATTTTGGTGAACGGGACAGATATTTACACAGTGCTATTGATGTTATGTCAAAATTAAAAAAGCAGGGTAAAATAAGGGCGATAGGACTTTCTGCTTATTCACAAAATGATTTTTTACGACTCGTTGATGAAATAAATCCTGATGTCATACAGAGTTGGGCAAATATATTTGATACCCAGTTTATTGACAATGATTCCAAAGTTGCAAAATTAATAAAAGAAAAAAATATTACATTTGTTGCTTTTTCACCACTTGCCAAGGGATTACTTCTTGGTAAATATTCTTCAAAAAATCCACCTAAATTTAGCAATGGAGATCACAGAAAAAATGATGAAAAATTTCAAATAGAATTTTTAGAAGAAATAGAGCCAAAAATAGAAAAATTAAAACAAAGGTTTGGCAGATTAACAAGAGATCTGGCAAGGGTTGCATTACAGTATATACTTAGTTTTGAGCAGGTGTCCTGTGTTATACCAGGTTTTCGTAATAAAGATCAGGTAGAAGTCAATTTATGGGGCTGGGATAAAAGTTTGACGCAGGAAGATATTGCTTATATAAAGGAAGTGTTTAAATAGATATTTTTACGATTTTTGGTTTTTAATTTGAAAATTAAAAAATTTAAGGAGTGTTATGTACGATATAGTTATTATTGGTTCTGGCCCTGCTGGTTATACTGCGGCACTTGAATCTGCAAAAAGAAATTATAAAGTTGTTTTAATTGAAAAGGATTTACATAATTTAGGTGGAACCTGTTTGAACGAAGGATGCATTCCATTAAAAGGCCTTCTTTATTATTCTAAATTTTTAAAAGATTATAATGAAATTATAAAAGTTGTAACGGATAAAATAAAAAAAATCCGTGAAGGATTATTAGTAAGATTGAAAAATGCAGGTGTTGATATAATAGAAGGAACAGCATCTTTTATATCAAAAGATGAAATTAAATGTAATGATAAAAACATAAAAGCAAAAAATTTTATCATAGCAACTGGCTCAGCACAAAAACAAATTTATAATAATCCAAATGTTTTTAATACAAAAAAAATATTTAATCTTACAAAAACGCCTTTTTCTGTTTTAATTATTGGTGGTGGTGCAATTGGATGTGAATATGCATCTTTTTTTAATAAGATGGGGACTGACACAACAATTGTTGAAATCCTTCCTTCATTATTATATGGTGAAGATGAGGAATTAGTAAGAACACTGGAAAGAGAATTTAAAAAGAATAAAATAAAAATATTTTCAAACAGCAAAGTTGCTGAAATAAAAGAGGATGGCTATATCACGATTGATGTGAATAATGAAAAGGTTGAATTAAAATCTGATTTTATTTTTGAAGCAACAGGTAGAAAAGCCCAAATAGATGAACTAAACCTTGATGCTATTGGTGTTACAAAGACACAAAAAGGATTTATAGATGTTAATTGTTCTATGAGAACAAATATCCCAAATATTTATGCAGCAGGTGATTGCATAGAAACGCCTATGCTTGCATATACTGCATACGCAGAAGCAGAAGTTGCAGTAAAACATATAGCAGGTGAGAATCCGGACCCCATTGATTATAAATTTATTCCAAAAATTGTTTTTTCTTTTCCACAGGCCGGAAGTATTGGTTTTAATGAAATAAAAGCACAGATGCATAAAATCAATTATAATGTTTACAAATATTTTTTTAAGGCAAATGGCAAAGCGGTTGTGGAAGGTTGTGAGACCGGATTTATTAAACTCATAGAAGACAAAGAAGAACAAAGAATAATTGGTGGATTTGTAATAGGGGATGAAATTGTTGATATGATGAATGAATTATCAATAATGATTAATAATAAAATAAAAATTTATGATATTTTAAAATCTGTCCACGTCCATCCTTCTTATTCTGAGATAATCGTTGAAGCATTGAAATACGGGAAAATTTAAACTATATCGCAGGTTGTCGGTTGCGGATTGGATAAAAATATTTACGATTTTCGATTTACGATTTGAAAAACGAAAAATGAAAATTGACAATAAATTTCCTCTACCCTGCGGCTGTCCATTACCCATAAGTATCAAGAAGCAGGTATGCCGCTTTATTTTTCGTAAAAACGGTTGAGGAAAAGTCGGGCAAATAATTTGTATTCAAAAGTAGGCGAGGCTTATGCAACATCCCTTAGATAGGATTAAGAAGGGCGTTAAAATTGGGAGTAAGTAAACTAGACAACACTGCGAATCACCCGTAATTTTCCTCAAAAATCAGGATATACCTACTTCTTATTAAAAAAGAAGATGTGGGTAATGGACAGCCTGCGGGGAGAGGATAAAGGTGAGGGGGAAATAACTACGTTGCCGATTGCAGATTGCCGAATGTTGATTGATAATTGCATTGCCGGTTGGTGATTGCTTATTGCTGATTGGAAAAAAAACAAACAGCAACCAGCAACAAGCAAACAGCAAATGAAAAGAGCATGAGAGGGAGAATTGAGCAAGAGAGCGAGAAATGAGATTATTGGTAGGGGTGACCCAGTGTAGTGCCCATAATTTGAAAATAGAAGATCGAGAATGAAAAACGGAACAAGGAAGCCAGACTTAATAACTACATTGTCGGTTGTCGTTTTTGGATTGGAAAAACAAAAAACTGCAAACAGCAATAAGCAATTGACAATTGAAATAAATTTGAAGAATCCAGATTTAAAGATTTGAAAATTTGAAAAGTCTACACAATATTTTACATTAACCCGTGATTAATGCAACTTGACAGGGATTATATTTCGTTTTAAAATCAGATAAAACTAAAAGAGGAGGTATAAATGAAAATAGATGTAATTATACATAAAGCTAAAGATGGTGGATACTGGGCGGAAGTACCAGCATTACCTGGTTGTTTAACACAAGCAGAAAATATGAAAGAATTAAAAAAGAATATAAATGAAGCTGTTCAGGGTTGGTTGCGGGTACATGAAGAACAAGGTATTAGAAAAGTAATGAAATCAGATAAAATTAGAATATTAAGATTTGCTGTGTGAATGAAAACTATAAGCGGAAAAAATTTTTGCAGAATTTTAAAAAAGAATGGTTGGAATCTTGCAAGAATTCAGGGTAGTCATCATATTTATACAAAAACAGGAAAATCAATAATTATTGTTGTTCCGGTGCATAGAAATCAGGATTTAAAAATAGGGTTATTAAAAAAATTGATGAAACTGGCAGAGATAAAAGAAAAAGACATAGAATAAATAATTTTTCATATTGGAAATTTATGAAAACATATAAAAAATTTTTTTGTTTTTTTCTTTGAAAGTCGCTATCGCAATTTTTTGGGGAAAAACAATGTCATTGTTATTAAGGCAAAAGAGAAAGCAGGCAGAGGAAGAAAAGGACTTATGAGATTGACAAAACAATACCCCTTTTATTATTTACGATTTAAAAACATTGTTGTTAAGTTTGGAAGAATTGGAAGATTCAATAAATACATTGCCAGTTGCTGGTTGCTTATTGCGGATTGGAAAAAAATTCCTCTACCCTGCGGGGCTGTCCATTACCCATAAGTATCAAGAAGCAGGTATACCGCTGATTTTTTCGTAAAAAACGGTTGAGGAAAAGTCGGACAAAGAGTTTGCAGTCAAATGTAGACGAGGCTTACGCAACAACCCTTAGATAGGATTAAGAAGGGCGTTAAAATTGGGAGTAAGTAAAATAGACAACGCCACAAATCGCCCGTAATTTTCCTCAAAAATCAGGATATACCT
>Ga0078972_1005079_pt1 | contig 34278 bp, 39 predicted proteins | sample YelNatPaOPGAMG01_FD_67568 | JGI IMG/M metagenome (GOLD analysis project Ga0078972, IMG submission 67568) | Hot spring thermophilic microbial communities from Obsidian Pool, Yellowstone National Park, USA - OP-RAMG-01 (SPADES assembly) (version 2) | ecosystem: Environmental > Aquatic > Thermal... | reverse complement strand
ATTTTGTATATTGAAAGTGGGCTCATCTTTTTGAAAATTTTTGCGTTTTTTTCTTTCGTTTAAGAAACGAATTCGAGCCGACTTTTTCGGAAGCCTCGCGAAGCGGGGCCGGAGCAAATAGCGAGGAGCGACCCGCCGAAGGCGGGGAGCGACGAGCTAACGCATTAATAATTTTCTTTGAAATAAGTTCGAATTTTTTCAAAAACGGTCACCATAAAAAAGCTTAGAAGTACTTTTTCCCTTTGAGCTTGTCGGGGAGAAAGCTCTTGATTTTGTGGTGATATGGCTCGTAGTTTCGACCATAGCCAAGGTCTTTCATCAGCTTAGTCGGGGCGTTGCGTATCTCAAGTGGTATTGGCAGGTTTCCAAGCTTTCTGACGTCTTTGAGAGCCCTAAAATAGGCTTCTACTGCCCGCCTGTCCTTTTTCGCTAGAGCAAGATAAACCGCCCCGTGAGCAAGGTTTTCTTGGCATTCTGGGTACCCAATAGTCTCGCATGCTCGAAAAACCTCATTAGCCACAACTAACGCAGTTGGCTGAGCCATACCAATATCTTCTGAAGCAAAAACCACCATTCGACGAGCAATAAAAAGAGGGTCTTCGCCAGCTTCAATCATCCTCGCCAGATAGTAAAGAGCGGCATCAACGTCAGAAGCGCGCAAACTTTTAATAAAAGCAGAAATTGTATTGTAATGTTCTTCCCCGTTTTTATCATAAAGAAGAGTCTTTTTTTGCAGTGATTCTTCAATCTCTTTAAGCCCGATAGTCTTTTTGGTCAACTTAGAGGCAATTTCCAAAACATTAATAGCTGTTCTGGCATCACCATTGGCAGATTCAATTAAAAACTTTTTAGCCTGATTGTCAATTTTTAAATTGAGTTCTTTTAGTGTTCGAACAATAATTTTACTCATATCCTCAGCCGAGAGCGGATTGAGTACAAAAACTCTACATCTTGACAAAAGTGGCCCGATAACTTCAAAAGAAGGATTTTCTGTTGTTGCTCCAATTAAAATAATTGTTCCGTCTTCCACATAAGGAAGAAAAGCATCTTGCTGAAGCTTGTTAAAGCGATGAATTTCATCAATAAAAAGGATTGTTTTTTTGTTATATAGTTTTTTTCTTTCTCTTGCTTGATTAATCACCTTTTTAACATCATCTATCCCTGAAGAAACAGCAGAAAAATGAATAAACTCACTTTGGGTTTTTCCGGCAATAATTCTGGCCAAAGTAGTCTTACCTGAACCAGGTGGCCCCCAAAAAATTAGAGAAGGAAGTTCATCTGCCTCAATTAGTTTTCTTAAAATACCATTCTTGCCCACCAAATGCTCTTGTCCAAAAAAATCAGAGAAATCTTTTGGTCGTAATTTATCTGCCAACGGAGAAAAATTCATTAAGGACAATTATACTCCGTATAATATTCTATTTAATACCTAAACTAAAATTAAAAGAAGGAGGGAAAAGACGAATGTCTTCATTTTTTATCTTCGACAAATCTTCTTGCATTGATTTTAAGTCGTTCCCGATATTAAGTAATTCTGGAAAAGGAGTAGGGGTTGGCTCTTGAAGAAAAATGGTTGGAGAAGGAACACTATTGGGCAGGGAAAGATGAAGAGAACCAGATTTCACTTTTTGTCTAGAAAACAAAAATTCCATTCCTATCCCTAAAATAAAGAACAAAAGTAAAAAAAACATCAGATAGTCTTTTTTAAACTTGCTCATTCTAAACTCTCAATAATATTTTGATAACCTAAAATAATTGTCTCAAAAGAAACCACCGCCTGATCAATCGACGTTCTTATCCTTTGCGATAAGCTTTTAAAATTAGTATTAGCAGAAGGATTTTTTAAAAGACTTTCTGATTTGTTAAGCGAATTCTGAATCGTTGGCAATTGCTCTTTCAAAGAAGAAAACTTTTCTTTGGCAGCATAAACCTTATCATTGCTGGCATTTATTTTGTCTAAGAGATCGCCTATTTTAGTCGTCTCAATTTGCAGGTTACTTAATATTTTATTTGCGGAGGCAATTTCTACGCCTGACTTCACCTGGTAACCAATTTGGCTAATCTTTTGATAATGGGAAGAGAGATCATCCAAAAAAGTTTGGGTTTCAGACAAGGAAGAAAGCCCATCCGCCTTTTTTCTCGCTAAAGAAAGATAAGATAATTCATCGTCGAGCATAACATAAAGGTAGGTATCCTGATAGTTCAAAACTTGGGTTGCTTCTGCCAAATAAGTTTTAATAAAAACGGTGTAGGCGGTAATTGCCTCTACCTCTGCGGTAACAAAGGTCTTGGCGGCACTTAGAAAATCAGCTTGAGTTTCTACTGATTTATAGGTTAGGTAACGACTTCGTTGATTTTCAAAAGGATCAATCAACTGTTGATAATTCCGGTATTTCTGGACCAGTTCTTGATAATAATCATCGCTTGATTTATCAATGGCTTTTGCTGTTTTTGTGGCAACGGTGAGAAAAAGGAGAAAAAACAAAAATATAAAAAACAAACCTGCTTTTCTCATACCTCTAGTTAAACAGTTCTTGACTCAAATTTCAAGAGGAGTCATAAAAATTATGGCCGGAGAAAATTAAAAATTAAATAATTTTTGATCTTAAATACTAAAAGTCAACGGTTAATATCCGACGTCTGATACCTGATTTTGTTTGTGCTATCATAGTATTGTTTAAAGATTTAGAAATCGTGACCAAAAAAGTTTTTACCATTCTTTCTTTTTTTTTATTTTTTTGTTTCCTTCTTTGGCCTTGGCTAAAGATTACTCAATCTCCAAGGTTGAAATTGAGGTTAACCTGCAAAAAGATGGTTCTGCTTTGGTAAAGGAAATAAGGACTTACAATTTTGATGGTTCTTTTTCTTGGGCAGATGAATGGATTAACTTAAAAGCTAAATGTTCAGGATGCAAAAACTACTTGATTTCCGATTTTTCTCTTGAAGACGAAAAGGACTCTTATGTCAGAAATTCTTCCAATTTGCCTCACAGTTATTCTCTTGAAGAATTAAAAGATAGGTTTTATGTAAAGTGGTTTTATTCGGCTACGAATGAGAGTAAAACTTTCACCTTAAAGTACAAGATTCAAAACGCTGTTACCAATCACAAAGACATTGCCGAGTTTTATTGGCAGCTTGTTGGTGATGAGTGGCCCAAAGCCTCAAGTGAGGTTAGGGCAAGAGTTTTTCTTCCGTCTGAAGCGCCTAATGATAAAATCTGGGCTTTCGGTCATGGACCCTCAGACGGCAAAATAAATATTGTCTCTTCTCGCGAGGTGGATTTTTATGCTACAAATCTCGCCCCTAAGACCTTTTTTGAAGTTAGAATACTTTTCCCAAAGCTTGAAAATGCGCCTTTTGTCCAAAATTCCAACCTGACTCTTGAGTCTATACTGAAAGAGGAAAAAAACTTTGCCAGTCAAAAAAAATTAAGAGTTTGGGCTGGATTCTTGATCTCTCTTTTGATTTTCGCCGTCCTTGTTTGGAGGGGAGTTTACTGGTTTTTAATTTGGCACAAATATGGCAAAGATCCAAAATTACCCGAAGTTAATTTATCAGGCCAACTTCATGAGCCACCAAGCGATTTGCATCCAATTTATGTTCAGGCACTTTTGGATAAAGGAAAAATAGATGGCAAAGTAATCACGGCAACGATTATTGAACTTGCAAGGAGAAAAATCTTGGCATTTAAAAAAGAGCAGACAGCAGGTTTCCTTGGCAGTTATAAAAACGAATACAGTCTTGTTTTATTAGATAGAAATGGGGAAATGAATAAATATGAGAAGGAATTAGTTAATCTTCTTTTTGATAGCGCAGAAACTATCACTTTTTCGGACATTAAAAAATTGGGCAGTGAGAAACCTGTTTTAATGTTTTCTTTCTGGAGAGATTTGGCGGCATCACGCAAGGATTTGGTTTCACTTGGATTTCTTGATAAAACGGCTTTACAAATGCGCGGTAGGTTGGCTATTGAACTATTTATCATTTTTATTGCGGGCATTTTTTCTCTAAGTTTCGTTTTCCCTTTGTTTATGCCAATCTTTCAATTCGGAGGTGTTTTCTTTCTACTCCTTCTTCCCGTTATTTTTTTTGTTTTTATTTGGTTGCTTGTTTTATTTTTCGTGATGGAGAAAAGAACAGATAAGGGTAATCAAGAAATGGCTGGTTGGTTGGCCTTTAAAAGATTTTTGAAAGAATATTCAATAACCAAAAATTATCCCATTGATTCGGTAGTTTTATGGGAAAAATATCTTGTTTACGGAACTGTTTTAGGAATCTCAATTAAGGCTCTTTCGCAACTGCCTATCAAGTATTCTGAAGATTTTGAAAAATCGCCTGTTTTGGTTGGATCTGTAGGAAGTGGAGGCAATGTTACGATTCCTGATCTTTCTTCGAGTTTTGCTGCTCTTGATGAAGAATTAAGCTCTCTTTCTTCCTCCTTCTCAAGCGGCGCCTACGGGGTAGGCTCGTCTGGCGGATTTTCTGGCGGTGGTGGAGGAGGCGGTGGCGGTGGAGGAGGAGGTGCAGGATAAACTTGCGCACAAGTACCTTCTGTTAGCCATCCTAAATTAAAAAGACAAGGTTGTCTTTCACACTATTCTTGTGCCGAGAGCGGGACTTGAACCCACACCCTCATCGGACACGGTCCTAAGCCGTGCGCGTCTACCATTCCGCCATCTCGGCCTCAAGATTAATTTTACCACGAAAATAGCCTTTAAAAACAATCTTCGTGTTAGTTGGCAAGCACAGCAGACAGTAAGCGTGGCTCAGTCATAAGTCAGACGCTTAATTCGCATTAACTAATAAGGTCTTCACCTTGACATTGAAGTTAAATTATGGCTGACAAGCCAAATTCGTGTTGATTTAAGCCGTCCCAAGCTAACTATAAAGTCCGAGGCCATAAAAAAATCCCGCAGTAGGCCAGAAAGTGCTTACCACAGGATCTGGGTGTACTATAACACAATATCTTATAATTGTCAATAGTTGAACCTAATTTACCAAATTTATATATCCTATAAGATTTAAGACACAGTTACTTTTAGAAAAAAAATAATCTCTTAAGATTCCTTTGAACACATACATAAATAAAATATCGAGGGTCCAAAATAAAATCTAGCAAGGGGTTTTTGCAACCATTTTTCAAAAAAAAGAAGCAACTGACGAGGAAAAATTTTCTTTATCAATGGATTGCGAAAATTGGAAACAGAAAGTTTTTCTAAAATTTGAAAGCCGGCTGCTTGCAAATCTTTCTCAACCTGCCGAGGATGATGGTTTAAAAAAAGAATCTTTCCGCTTTTAATACTTTCCTTGCTTCTTCTTTCCAACGGAGCCAGATTATTAATAAAAGAAAAATCTCCTTGCAAAAACGCCTTAGTCCTGGCCAGAAAATGGATTTTGTTCGCCACCTCTAAAATAAAATATCCGTCTTTCTTTAAAACACGGTGAATTTCCTCAAAGGAAGGTAAAAGAACAGGCAAATGATGAGACACTCTTACCATTAAGGCAATGTCAAAGTTCGCTGAGTCAAAAGGTAAAGACGGAAGAGACCCTTGTTTGAACTCCAAATTAGGGAATTTCTCCTTTCCTATCTTGATCAATTCTTTGGACGGTTCACAAATAACACACGAATTAAAAAGAGGTGCATATAAGTCAGCTAACCTGCCAAAGCCACCACCAATATCCAACAGTTTTTCTCCTTTGGTTTTTTGAAAAAAATGAGAAAGGGCAATTCTTTCGCATTGATCTTCAAAACCTCGATTGACCCAAAAGCTAGGATAATCAAAAGAATCGTAGGGGACACTCATATTCAAAAATCGCCTGTTGCTAATTCATCTAAAAATTGCTTAACTCCCGCGCACCACGAGCCATTAGATTTTGGAGTATATTTTTTCATCATCACACAAGGATCGTCACAATATCCTTTAGCACAATATTCTCTAGCAATTCCTCTTGTCACTGCGTCTATCGCCTCTGGCCAATTAGCAAAACAGGTTGTCCCTTGGGCATGAATACCCCAACCCCAAGCATTATAACAATTTTCAGGAGAGTTCTTGCCTAAATTGGATTCTTGCTGAGCAATTGCGACTACCAGTTGGGGTTTAATATGGTATTTTTTCCCTGCTTCAATAAAATTGTTAACATAAGAAACTAAGGGAGACTGATAATGTCTCAAATAATTTTCTATCATTATTGGAGTAGAATCCTGAGCAATAATTGTCGGAGCGACAACCCCAACGTCTTCTAGAGGAGAAACCATCGCTCCGGCTGGTTGAGGCGAGAGAGAAATAGAATCGCCTAAAACATGACTCTGGCCTGCTACCTGAAAAAATAAAGATAAAAACAAAAAAAGTGGAGAAATCGCAAAAAACAAAAGGCACAAAATAATCTTTTTTGTCATAACAAGCAACTGTAATTATTCAAATCTTAAGATAATTTATCTTTTCATTTTCTGACACTTTTGTCAACTATTCAACATCAACTAGGAATCCGCGGAAAAGTATGCTAAAATTAACTTATGACAACTGATCAAAGCACGGTTGCCAAAGAAGGCCTTTTAGGCAAACAACCAGATTGGCATAAAAAAGGGCAGTTGTTGCAAAAACAAGCCCCGCCATTCAAAAAAATTTTAGTTAAAAAGGTCCAGTTTCATGGTACTCAGCACCGCGGATGAAATAACTTTTTTAATTTATGGAAGCAAAAAAATATAAATTTACTCTTGAACAACTGCCAAAGAAGACTTTCTCGATTTTAGCGGTAGTTCCTTGGCAAAAAATAGAAGAAACCAAAAAGAAGGTATTGGCCAAAGCGGGAGAGGAAATGGAGATAAAAGGATTTCGTAAGGGAAAAGCCCCAGAAAACTTAATTGCAGAAGCAGTCTCTCCTGAAAAGCTACTCCAATCAATCTTGGAAGCAATCATTCCCGAAATCTATTCTCAAGCAATAGCAGAACTCAATTTAAAACCAGTTGTTTCTCCAAAAATCGAGCTGGTCTCCGCTAGGGAAAACGAAGACTGGCAAATCAAGTTTACTTCCTGCGAAGAGCCGGAAATCAATTTAGGTGATTATAAGGAAAAGCTAAAACGGCAAAAGGCAAAAGACTCAATTTGGACTCCAGGCAAGGGAGACATTACCAACGACAAAAGCAAAACCGCAACTCTAAAACCGGAAGAGAGAGAAGAAAAATTGGACAAAATTATCCAGTATCTTCTGGAAAATATAAAGCCAGAAATCGGCGATCTTCTGCTGGAAACTGAAGTTAATCATAAGTTGGCCGAACTGGTTGGGCAAACTCAAAGCCTTGGTCTCACTGTTGATCAATACCTTGCTTCAACTGGCAAAACAGTAGAAATGATCAAAGAGGAATACAAAAACCAAGCAGAACGAGTACTTAGTTTGCAATTGATTCTGAATGCGATTGCTGAGGAGGAAAAAATTGTTGTCACCCAAGAAGAAATTGAAAAAACGATCGACAGTCTTAAAGATGAAAAGGAAAAACAAGCCCTGGAATCGCAAAAGTATTTAGTCGCCTCAATCATCAGACAGCAAAAAACTCTTGACTTTCTTGCTAATTTATAGTAGAGATAGTCAAAAGAAACTGCCCGATTTTAAATTATGAAAAATTCAAAATCCGGGAGTCAAAACAAAAAACAGCGGACGAGTGATCCATTTCTTGAGGCAATACGCGATTTGGGAAACGATACTGTCTATACACTGAAAGACGACCTTTTTAAAAAAGGCGCCCAGGATATTTTCGACAGTTTATCTCCTTTCAAAAAAAATCTGCCACCTTCTGAGCCTGTTAATAACGTCACCGAAGCTCTTCCGAAAAAAAAGGACTGGGAAACTCGCGCCCGGGTATCAAATTTGGAAATTATTCATCGGGAAGAAAAGATCCTTTTTACCCGAGAGCAAAAAGAAACCCAAGCTCAAGTAAACAATTTGCAGGAAGAAATTAAAAAATTAGCAAAATCAACGGCTGAATTAGCCTCGGAAGCCAAAGAAGCAGAAATCTCCGCCAGACAACAAATTCCCTTAGCAGGGGAATATCATATTAATTTTTTTATCAGACTCAGAAAGTTAATTGCCAGCCTTAGAGAACAAATTCATGAATCTTCTCTCTGGCTATCAGCTTGGAATCAAAGAGCGAAAAAGAGAAATTACTATTGGGGACAGTTCAAAAAATCAGGTTCCAAATTCCTACTTTCCTCTGACCGCAGCGTAGCCACTCAAACAGGTTAAATTTTGGTTGAATTTTTAGCCGCACTGCATTATGATACATTAAGATAGATCTTTTGGACCCGTGGCTCAGCTGGCTAGAGCGTCTCATTGACATTGAGGAGGTCAGAGGTTCGAATCCTCTCGGGTCCACCAGTTAATCCCTTCCAAAAACCGCCAAAAATCTGATCTTAAAAATCTCCCCACCTCTCACTTTAAAGAACGATCAAAAAAATTAAGATCAATCTCAATTTTATTCCTCGCCACTCCTTTGTAAAAAGCTAAAAACCCGCTAAAATGTATCTCTGGATATAGGCTCTCCAGTATTTTGACATTTCTTTTGAGCTGTCGGAATTTCCCTTTTCTGTTTAGAGAACTTATCTCCCCGGCATGAATAGTACCGTTACCATCATATCCTAATAAATCAACAGGAATATTTTTAAAGACATTCTTTGGATCTTGTATCGTCACTTCTGGATAGCAAAAAATTTCTCCAGACTGATACGCTAACTGAGTTATAGAAAGGATAAATTTCCAATTAGTACACAAGAAAGTTTCAGTCAAAAAATGTTCATAACTTTGTTCTCTTGGGCACAAATTCCAGTTACTATTCTCCTTTGAATATCGGGCAATAGACTGAATGGTTTGCAAAGAAATGTTTTTCAGAGTGGAGGCCTCCGGTGGTTTTTTTAGCAAAATCTCAAAATAAATTCCTTCCAAAGTCTCAAAGGAAAATGATTTTGGATCTTTTACTTCATATTTTTTTAAAGCAAAGCGGTTAAAATTCAATCTTTCAAAATTGTTTGCATTTTTTAATCTTTCACTCATTTAGTTTTTTTGGGCAGTAATTAATTTTAGACTAAAATAGTAAAAATCTCAGACATAAGCCCGAGGATGAAGCGATGAAGGAAATCGCCGAAAACATGCCAAGGCAGAGCCAAATACCACAGCGCAAGCTTTGCCTGTATTCTATATCAACATCAATTCGAGGGCAAGAGGAAGCAAGGTAACCCGTATTGGCAAGTTCCCGCGCAACTCTCCATCAACTTGTGTTCTGACTAAAGAAGGCGAAGAAAGGAAAAATTCACTACTGAAAATTTCTTTTACCAAGCCAAAATTTTTTTGGCCAAAAAGATGAAAGATTAACGTCCCTAAAAGAGCCTGAAAATAATTCCGGTATTCCACATAATAAAGACTAAGGAGACCATCATCTCCTTTAATCATTCTGTTTTTATAAAGTGGAAAAAGTTTCAGTAAAATTGGTTGTAAATTAAGAACGGTTAAAAGACAAACATTAGTTTTTACCTGTATTTGGGAATTTTCAATAACCAAGGGAATTTTTCTTAGAGAAAGCAGCTCGGAAATTGCGGCAAAGATATAGGAAAAAATTCCCAATCTTGCTTTTAATCTTTCTTTTGTTAATCTTAAAAAATTTTCTTCAAAACCCAAACCTAAACCTAAAAGAAAATAATTTTTAGTATCTTGATATTCGACCAAACCAACATCCACCTTTCTTGTCTTGTCTGCTAGAAGAAAATCAAATTTATCCTCTTTTAAGTTTAATCCTAAAGTATTAACAATAATATTGGCAGTACCTGTCGGAATAATCGCAAGAGGTGAGCGTATCTGATTATTCAAAAGATAACCAATAGTTTCAGAGACAGTCCCGTCCCCTCCAATACAAATCACTCCCTTTTTAATTTTTGTTCTTCCGTCTTGAGGAATTTTGCTAATTGCGGTTGGAGTTTCAATAACTGTTGTTCTGAAAGACAGCTGCTTGCTCTGCAAAAAATTTTTGAGGAGTGAAAGCTTCCTTTTTGCTTCACCCTTACCGGCCATAAAATTGGCAATTATCTGAAAATCAATTTCTTCTTTGGTCATTGTTTTGATTTTAACCTTTTTCGTGATAAAATTAAACCTATGGACAAGAAAAAATTAGAAACTATGCGTCATTCCTGTAGTCACTTGCTGGCGGCGGCTGTTTTAGAACTTTGGCCAAAAACAAAGTTAGCCATCGGCCCAGCAATTGAAAACGGGTTTTATTATGACTTTGAGTTTCCCACTGCTATCTCCGATATGGATTTTCCAAAAATTGAAGCAAAAATGATGGAGATAAAGACAAAAAATCTTCCTTTTGTCAAAAAAGAAATTTCTCCTAAACAAGCCAAAGAACTCTTTGCCAACCAACAATATAAACTTGAGTTAATCAAGGATCTAGTGAAAGAAGAAGGTTCGAAGCTAAGTATATATCAGACTGGAAATTTCGTTGATCTTTGCCGAGGCCCTCATGTTGCCCAAACTGCAGACATCGGCCCATTTAAACTTTTGTCTGTTGCCGGCGCCTATTGGAAGGGGAGTGAGAAAAACAAAATGCTCACCCGAATTTATGGCACTTGTTTCCCGACCCAAAAAGAACTCGACGAATATCAGCAACAACTAGAGGAAGCAGAAAAAAGGGATCACCGAAAGTTGGGAAAGGAATTAGACTTTTTTTCCGTGAATCCCTTAACCGGAGCAGGTTTAATTCTCTGGCATCCAAAACTCGCTCTTTGTCGTCATTTGACTGAACAATTTTGGAAAGAAGAACATCTTAAAAACGGCTATCAGCTGGTTTATACTCCTCACATTGCCAATATGGATATGTTTGTTTTGTCGAGACACTATATCAAGTATATTGACTATATGTTTCCTGTTATGCTTCACCAATATATTGAAGGGGAAAGTTCTTCTGACTATACCTCGGACGAACAGTTAAAACCAATGAATTGTCCCAATCATATCCAGATCTACAAATCAAGGCCAAGGAGTTATAGGGAATTGCCAATCAGAATGGCTGAGTTAGGAACAGTTTATCGCTATGAAAGAGCAGGCACTCTTCATGGAATGACCAGAGTAAGAGGATTTACCCAAGACGATTCCCATATTTTTTGCCGGCCCGACCAGGTAATTGAAGAAGTTAAGCAAATTCTCCGGCTGACAAAATATTTCTATGAAATTTTTGGCTTCAAAGACTACCAAGCATATTTAGCCACCCGTCCAGAAAAATACTTGGGAACAGAAGAAATGTGGAATTTTGCGCAAGACTCTTTAATAAAAGCCCTTGAAGAAGAAAAGATAAATTACAAGATTGATGAAGGTCAAGGGGTTTTCTATGGCCCAAAAATTGATTCTAAAATCAAAGATTCTCTGGGAAGAGAATGGCAGTTGGGAACAATTCAGATTGATTTTAATTTGCCTTCCAAAGCAGAAACAACCGCCAAGGAGATTGATGACTTCTGGGCTTTAAAAACATTTAAAAATAAATTCAAAACCAAAGAAAAGCTGGCCTCCTATCTAAAAAAACTCGGCCGCGGTTTTGATGTCAAATTTATCAACACAGAAGGAAAAGAAGAACCAGTCGTTATGATTCACCGAACAATTTTGGGTTCAATGGAGCGGTTTTTTGGAATTCTGATTGAACATTTCGCCGGCGCTTTCCCGGTTTGGCTCTCACCCGTACAAGTGAAAATTATTCCTGTTTCAGAAAAAAACTTAGATTATAGCCAAAAAGTGAAAGAAAAACTCTTTAAAGAGGAAATCAGAGTGGAGCTGGATGATCGCAACGAAACAATGCAAGCGAAAATTCGTGATGCCGAAAAGGAAAAAGTGCCGTATATGTTAATTATTGGGTCTAAAGAAGCCCAAGACGAAAGCGTCAGTGTCAGAGGCAGAGGAGAAAGAGATCTTGGTAAAACAAGTTTGACAGAATTTCTTAAATTAATAAAAGAGGATATTGCGAAAAAGAGGTGAGTTTGCTAAAATTTAAAAAGAAAGTGGGCAAGTTTTATCGAATCAACCAATATATTCAGGCAAAAGAAGTTAGGGTCATTGACAAGGACGGTAAACAGATAGGAATAATGCCAATCTTCAATGCCATTCAAAAGGCAAGAGAAGCCGGAGTGGATTTAATTGAGGTTGCGCCCAATGCTAACCCTCCAGTTTGCAAAATTATTGATTTCAAAAAATTCAAATATTTAGAAGCAAAAAAGGAAAAAGAAGATAAAAAAGGCCAAAAAAAAGGAGAATTAAAAGAAATTGTTTTTTCCCCTTTCATTGCCCAAAATGATTTAAATACCAGGGTAAAAAAGATCAAAGAATTTTTTGATCAGGGAAATAAAGTTAAAATAAGAATAAAATTCTCCGGCAGGGAATTAGGCAAAAAAGAATTCGGTTACAAATTGGTCGAAAAAGTCATTACTAATCTTGGAGAAAGTGCGAATAAAGAAAGTGAACCAAAATTTCAAGGAAGAGAACTCTTTTTAATTTTGGCACCAAACAAAAATTTAACCAAAGCAAAAGGCGGACAAAATGAAGCAAAAAAGGAAAACGAATAAAATGCTAGCCAGAAGGGTAAAGATTACTGCTGGTGGAAAAATTTTGCACAGTTCTAATTTTAACCGGCATTTGAGACGAAATAAAAGTGCCAGCCAGAAAAGAAGGTTAAAACAAAACAAAGAATTTAAAGGAGCTTTTGCTCAAAAAGTTAAAAAAGCATTGGGGGTCAAATGCGCGTAAAAACCGGGTTCGCCCGAAGACGGGCTCACAAAAAAATCTTAAAACACAATAAAGGCTATCGGATGACCAAACGCCGGTTGGTTAAGGTTGCCAAGGAAGCCCTTTTGCACGCGGAATCTTATGCTTATACTGGTCGCAAGGATAAGAAATCAGATATGAGATCCCTCTGGATCACCCGCATTTCCGGAGCGCTTGCTCACTCTGGGCTTAATTACAGTCGTTTTATTAAAGCCCTTAAGCAAAAGAAAATTGACATTGACAGAAAAATTCTGGCAGAAATCATCCAAGATGATCCCCAAACTTTCCAAAAAATCGTGGAGGAAGTAAAAAATTAGCTTTCCTTAAAATTAGCTTTTTGCTATAAAATAACTTCCACAAACCATTTTTAACAGTTAACCCTTTAAGAAAATGACATCTAGCTCACGTACGTACGTTAGTCAGATGTCAAAAGGGCGCCTAGCGATTAGTTGTCTACCTTGACAATTACTATCTCCATCATTAAAATAATCACAAATTAGCAAAAGCGATGAAGGGGAGATGTTCGCCCTGGAGCTGGTTGGGTGAAATCCCAAAAGGAGAGTAGTTCAACCCGTTATCACCCCGTTAAAGGTGAAAGAGTGTGTCACAGAGAAACGGAGCACTCATAAAGGGATTTATTCTCACATCCGTTTGACACACCAAAAGGTGTGTTTTTTTTGGCGAAGGAATGAATCTAAATTAAGGTGGTACCATGATTCGGCAAGCTCACCACAAGCTTGTTTAACCGTCCTTAAAAAGGACGGTTTTTGGGTATTTGATGATAATGATTGAAAAAGACCATCAACAACTATCTCATCAAGAACAACTGGCCATCTGTTTGTTTGCAGAATTACAAAAAAATGGTTCATGCAATCTAGAAATGTTAGGGCAAGTACTGGATAGTCTCAACGACGGAAATCCTTTTAAAATCGCCCTGGAAAGTGAAGCTCAAAAAAGCAATTTACCAGAAAACTTAAAATTATCCGAAGTTAATTGTGATAAAATTAAATGAGCAATGAAAGATCAAATTATCAATCTTAAAAACGAAGCTGTCGGGGAAATCTTGGAAGCAAAGAGCCTCGAAGAGCTGGAAAAAATCAGAATCAATTTTTTAGGCAGGTCGGGAAAGATCAATTCTCTTATTAAGGGAATCAGTCAACTGCCAGCTGAGGAAAAAAGGGCAATCGGCCAGTTAATTAATGACACTAAAAAAACTATTGAAGAATCTTTGCAACAAACGCAGGAAAGCTTAAAAATCAAGGAATCCAAAACTGAATGGCTCGACATCACTGCTCCGGGATTAAGACCAGCAGAGGGCCACTTACACCTTGTTTCCGAAGCAATTAGTGAAATCACGGCGATATTTTCCCAGCTTGGTTTCCATCGCGCCCGATATCCAGAGGTTGAATGGGATTGGTATGCTTTTGAGGGACTAAATATGGCAGAGAACCATCCTGCCAGAGATGAATGGGAAACTTTTTTTATCGACAAACTGCAAAACAAAAAATACGGGAGAGGAATTTTAACTCCCCATACTTCCTCCGGCCAGTTGCGAGAAATGGAAAAATACACTCCACCAATTAGGATGATTAATATTGCCAAATGCTACCGCCGACAATCAGATGTTTCTCACTCGCCAATGTTCTACCAATTTGAAGGTTTAGTAATCGATAAAGGAATTTCAATTACTCATCTTAAAGGAACCCTCGATTTTTTTGTCAGAAATTATTTTGGACCTGAAAGAAAAATTAGAATTAGGCCGTTTCACTTTCAATTCACTGAACCTTCTTTTGAAGTTGACATTTCCTGCGGTCTTTGTCAAGGCAAAGGTTGCAACTTTTGCAAAGAAGGTTGGTTAGAACTCGGAGGAAGCGGTATGGTACATCCAAAAGTGCTAAAAAATGGCAATATTGACCCAGCGATTTACTCTGGTTTTGCCTTTGGCTGGGGAGTAGAAAGAACCCTGATGATGAAATCTGGACTAAAAATTGAAGATATTAGATTGCTGTACAGCAATGATTTACGATTTTTAAGACAGTTCTGAGAATAATTAACCTAATTGACCTAATTATTCTAAAAAATTCCAAATTCCAAATCCCAAATACCAAACAATAGCAAATGACCAAAATCCAAAATAAGCAAACTATTTTTTTGAATTTAGAAATTTGAATTTTGAATTTGTTTAGAAATTAGGATTTAGGATTTCTTTAGGTCAATTAGAAATTAGAATAATTAGAAATTTACTTTAATATGAATATTAAAATATCTGACTTTTGGCTTAGAGATTTTCTTGACACTAAAGCTACCCCAAAACAAATAGGGGAATACCTTTCGTTGTGCAGCCAGTCAGTGGAAAAAATCATTCCCGAAGAAGGCGATTTTATCTACGATATTGAAATTACCACTAACCGACCAGATTGTCTCTCTGTTTCTGGCATCGCCAGAGAACTGGCGGCAATTTTGCCAAGATTCAATATCAAAGCAAATCTAAAACAAGTGCCTTGGGAAAAAATTTCTCCAAGAAAAAATGGCCTGCCTTTGCAAATCAAAATCTCCAAAAACGACCTTTGTCCGAGATTCACTGCTTTAATTTATGATAATATCACCATTAAACCTTCGCCAGACTTTGTTCAAAAAAGGCTTAAGGCCTCAGGTATAAGATCGTTAAACAACGTAATTGATATCTCAAACTATTTGATGGTAGAACTAGGACAACCAATGCACACTTTTGACTATGACAAAATTTTAAAAAACAAAATGTTTTTACGGGAAGCCCAAGAAGGAGAAGAAATCATCACTTTGGATGGTCAAAAGAGGAAGTTGCCCGCAGGGGCAATTGTAATTGAGGACGGTGAAGGCAGATTGGTTGATCTCTGCGGCATTATGGGAGCGAAAAATTCCGAAACTGATGAACAGACCAAAAGAGTGCTTCTTTTTGTTCAAACATATAATCCCGCCAGAATTCGTAAAACTTGTCAAACTTTAGGTTTTAGAACAGAAGCTGCGGCCAGATTTGAAAAAGGAGTTGATCCCGAAGGAGTCATTCCTGCAATGGAAAGAGCGACTTTCCTCTTTAGAGAATGGTGTGGAGGAAAAGTTGCCAGCGAGCTTATAGACATTTATCCATCTCCCCCAAAACCAAAAACAGTTAGTCTGGACAAAAAAAGAATGGATACCCTTCTCGGAATTGATCTTGATCTAGAAGAGGCAAAAAATTATCTTGACGCTTTAGGTTTTAAAACCAAAAGGGATTCTGCAAAAAACTCTCTTACCGTCCTTGTTCCGCATTGGAGAAATAATGATATTGACATTCCTGAAGATTTAGTAGAAGAAATTGCCCGACTTTATGGCTATCACAATTTACCAAATCTTCTGCCACCAATTTCCCAGGTAAATTTTCAGAACGAAAACAATTTCAAGTGGGAAGAAAAAATAAAAATCGCCTTGAAATATTGGGGCTTTACTGAAACAGCCAGTTATTCAATGGTTGGAGAAAACTTAATTTTAGACAATAAAAGCCATTTGAAAATAGCCAATCCTCTGACTAACGACTTGCTCTATCTGAGAACTTCGCTGCTCCCTAGTCTCTTGGAAATTCTCAAGAAAAATCCAGACCAGGAAGAAATTAAACTTTTCGAAATGGCTAATGTTTATCTCCCTCGGGGGAACGAAGAACTCCCGGAAGAGGTAATGACTTTAAGTTTAGTCATCCCGGGGAAAAACAAGTATCTGCAAGCAAAAGGTTTTTTGGAAGCACTGTTAAAAGAACTGGGAATCAATGAATTTTCTCTCAGAAAATCTCAAGATAATTTCTGGCAAATCCTTGCCGAAATTTTAGTTAAAGAAACTACTGTTGGCAAATTAGGCCAAATCTCTTTAGCAATTCAAAACAAATTTAACCTGGAAGATAACATCTTTGCCCTTGAGCTCAACCTCCAAAAACTTTTAGTTTATGCCACTGGCGCAAAAAAATATTCTCCACTTCCTAAATATCCGCCAGTGATTGAAGATTTATCGTTTATCTTCCCTCCGCAGACTTTTATCGGGCCAGTGATTGAGGAAATCAAGAAAGTCAATGCAATTATTAAAGAGGTAGAATTTGTCGATTCCTACCAAAACACAAGAACGTTCAGAATCACTTATCAATCGCAAGGAAGAAATTTAACAGGTGACGAAATAAAAAATATCAGAAAGAAAATTATCGGTTCTGTCTCCACAAAATTTCGAGCCCAGGTAAAAGAGGCTTTTTAACAAACTCAGGCATTTTACTGACAAGATTATCAATGTCAGGACGTTCTGGTATACGCGGAAGAACTTTATATAGTTCGCTTTCCAGATCGCTCCCATGAGCTAATTGCCAACGAATACCAAATAATTCTTTAATTAACTCGGCATCCTGACTGTTCAAAACTCCCTTGGCTTCACGAAAAACAAAAACTCGCCAAGCTGCTTCGCCTTCCTCAAGAGGTGTTCCTGAAACAAGTCGACCTTCACCATTTGTCTCTATCTGAACAATCAAAGGATCTTCCCCCGGGCTAGCAAGAAGCCACTTTCCTTGTACCTGGAGGGTTTTTCTGTTTCTTTCTGTCTGCGCCAAAGAAGATTTAATTTGACCAAAAATTCCTTTTCTCTCAGCAGAAGAATATCGTTTTCCCGAACCTGTTCTTTCCTTCCTCTGTAATTCACTAAGCCTCCTCTGTAGCTGACTTCGTTCTTTGTTTAGCTTCTCTACTGAGTCCATCAAGTCCGAATAGGTAATCCTTTTTATCTCCACACTATTTCCTTTTTGATAGCGAAAAACAACACTCGGTTCAGGTATCTTCACTAAAGAATTTTCGGGGAAATTTGCAAGCTCTAATCTTTCGCTTATCATAAGTCTTGAATGGATTATATCAATTTTTTTTCCAAAATCAATAACTCAAACTGTATTAAACTATAATGGAATTGGGGTTGGAACTAAGGTTGGAGTCGGAGTGGGCGTGGAAGTCGGAGAGGGTGTTGGTGTTGGATTGTAATTCCAAGGCATATTGACACCAATTTTTGCTTCCTGACTGCCCTGATTGCCTTTAGAATCCTGAACAACTACTTTCACTGTATATTTTCCGTCTGGCAAACTCTCTTCTACTTCATACGGGGGAGTAGTGATCACTTTTTTGGACTCGTCATTAATGAAAATTTCCACTTTAACAATATCATTCATTGAAACTGGCTCTACTTTAATAGTAAAGTTCGTCTGCACTTGACTTTGATCAGCCGGACTAATAAGTCCAACATAAATCTGATTTGAGGTATCACAGTAATCTGTTGGCGGATGATATCTGCTATCTGTTTGTTTAGCCACCCAATTGTCAATTCCTTTTTGCCAACGGTTTAGTTGTCCTGAACCGGCAGAAGAGGATTCTCCTTCTTTCGCAAAAGGATCGGTTTCCTTAAAAATAAAATATTCTTTTTCGTCAAAATCGCCGCGAGCAATATCAACCGGCGTAGCAAGTTTTCCCTGACTTTTACAAATTTTCAGTTTTTTATGAACTAAGTCATCTGTTGTCGGCTCAGTTCCTTTAAGAAAATATTCCTTCCTCGAAGGGAAACCATCATGAGCGCGGTAACCGGAAACAGTATCCACATCGACGCTGACAACATCGTCAGGTGGAGAAAAGTTTTCTACCGGTTTCCCTTTCAAATATTCACTGATAATTTGACGCCAAATTGGCGTTGCTCCGGAAACTCCAGAAGCAACTGATTTCATTTCAGTATTATTATTATTGCCAACCCAAACACCGACTAATACCTGCGGCGTCCAACCAATCGCCCAATTGTCTCTTTTATCATTCGTAGTACCGGTTTTAACTGCCACCTGCCGCTGGGTGAAATTAAGCAAACTGTTCTCGCCAAATGTCAAAGTCCTCGCAGAATTGTCAGCTAGAATATCAGAAATAATAAAGGCCTCTCCCGGATCCAAAACTTGTCTGCCGGCAACAGGATGAAACTCTTCCAAAACATTGCCATCTTTGTCTGTCACTTTCAAAATCGCCACTGGATCAACCCTAAACCCCTTGTTTGCAAAAGCACAATAGGCAGAAGCCAAATCAATCAAACGAACTTCACCACCCCCTAAAGTAACCGAGAGACCGAGACGAGATAAATTTTCTGCAGTTGGCTCCAACGTGGTCAACCCCATATCATAAGCAGTGCTTAACATATCTTTTATTCCCACTAAAGCCAACATTTTCACTGCGGCAATATTAATAGAGTTTCCTAAAGCATAACGAACCTGAAGCGGACCATGTTCCTTGCCATCATAATTTGTGGGTATATAATCAGGTTGGTTCGCTCCTCCAGGAAAAGATGTTAAAGTATCCATAAGCAAAGTTGAAGCCGTATACCCTTTTTTTAAAGCAGTAACATAAGTAACTGGTTTAATTGTGCTTCCCGGTTGACGCTTGGCCAAAACTACATTATATTTACCATCGTAATTGGGGTCATCATAATTCTTGCTCCCAACCATTGCCAAAATTTCTCCAGTCACAGGATCCATAACAATGGCCGCGCCATTGGTAATATTCAGCTTTTCAACTTTGGCAATTTCGCTGGAGACAATCGCCTGCGCTTTCTCCTGAAAATCCAAATCCAAACTAGTAGTCACTCTTAGGCCGCCCAACTCAACCGCTTTTTCTCCGTATTTATCTTCAAGCAACTTTTTAACATACATCACAAAATGAGGAGCCTTAAAAGTCCCGCTTTGAGAGGCGAACTTGACATTATTAAGCTCATCCAGAGATTTCTTTTCTTCTTCCGCAGAAATATAACCATCTTCTCTCATTCTTCTTAAAACATCCTTCGTGCGACCAATATAAGCTTTGGGGTTTTGCCCAAAAGGGGAGTAAAGTGACGGACTTTGGGGTAAGCCTGCCAAAATTGCTGACTCAGTCAAATTAAGATCAGACACACTTTTGCCAAAATAGGTCCTCGCTGCCTCTTCCACCCCCCAAATCGTACCACCATAAGGGGCTTCATTAAGATACATTTGTAAAATTTGATCCTTGGAATACTTTGATTCTATCTCCAAAGCCAAAACAAATTCTTTAATCTTTCTTTTAAGAGTTCTTTCAGAAGTCAGCAAAACATTTTTTACCAACTGCTGGGTTAGGGTTGAACCTCCTTGTAGACGATGGCGAACTAAAATATAATAAATGGAGCGTAAATATCCTTTAGGATCAAATCCTTGATGTTTATAAAAATCTTTGTCTTCAATCGCAACAGTAGCTTCTCGAAGTGTCTTGGGAACTTCATAAAGCTGAACCGGAGTCCTTTTTTGGTTCTCAAAAACATCATAAATTAATTTTCCGTTACGGTCATAAATCTTGGTCGCAAAGCCTTCTTTCCGAACAATTTTGTCAGGTTGAGGCAAATCCTTGGCCAAAATGATCAAGACAATACTGCTAACTAAAGTTCCCAACAAAAACAGAACAAAAACAAAAAAGGAAATTCTCGCCAAAATCTTGGAAACTCCAATTTTCTTTTGCGGAGCAGTCAACAAATTTTGGTGGCTCATTTGCCACAATCTTCTTTTCCAAATTTTTTGCCAACCAACCTCCGGCATATATCTTTAATATTATCACAAAGACAAATTGATAATCCACGAGAGAGTCGCCAAAATCACCAGAATCATACCCCCTTAGATAGCTTTTTCACCGAAACATGGTCAACAAAAACGGTGACAAAGAAGTCAAAATTAAGGCAACAGAGGCAATTGCCACAATAACAGTCCAAAGTTTTTGTTGTTTTTTAGAAAGAATCATCTGTTTAAAAAGTTATCAATATTTAGTATAATTTAACAAAACCGAGAGGTCAAGAGCCAGAGGTGGCGGAGCGGTCAAACGCAACAGTCTGTAAAACTGTCGGTCGAAAGGCCTTCCTAGGTTCGAATCCTAGCCTCTGGACAAAGATGGACAAAAAAACTTTGGAAGAAAAATTTAATTTAATCACCCAGAATCTGGAAGAATGTTTAGTGGCAGAAGAATTGCGGGAGATGCTCGCTGCCAATGAACCGCTAAAACATTATATTGGTTTTGAGATTTCTGGTAAACTCCATATCGGTTCAGGCTTGATGTCAGCCATGAAAATCCGCGATTTCCAAAAAGCCGGGGTAAATTGCACTATTCTTTTGGCTGACTGGCATACTTGGCTCAATGACAAACTTGGCGGAGACTTACAAGTAGTTAAGAAGGTGGCTGTCAATTATTTCAAGGAAGCCCTGAAAGCCTCTTTGCTTTGCGTTGGGGGAGATCCGGAAAAAGTCAATTTTGTTTTAGGCTCAGAACTCTACCATAATAATGATACTTATTGGCAAACTCTGGTTGATGTTTCCAAAAATTTGACCTTGGCAAGAGTCCTCAAAAGTTCCACCATTATGGGAAGAAAAGAGGGAGAAAACCAAATCTTTGCCCGACTTATTTATCCTCCAATGCAAGTGGCTGACATTTTTATTCAAGGAATTAATTTGTGCCATGCTGGTTTAGATCAAAGAAAAGCGCACGTCATTGCCAGAGAAGTAGCCAACAGTTTAAAAATCAAGCCGCTTGTCAACAAATCCGGCCGCGTTATTAAGCCCATAGCCGTACATCATCACCTTATCTTAGGTTTGGGTAAACCGCCAGTTTGGCCAATCAAAGACAAAACTAAAGTGCGAGAGATTTGGTCAGAGATGAAAATGTCAAAATCAAACCCTAAATCCTGTGTTTTTGTTCATGATGAACCAGCAGAAATTGATTCAAAAATTAATCTCGCTTTTTGTCCAGAAGGAGAAATAGAATTCAATCCAATCTTGGATTGGGTAAAACATTTAATTATTCCCTTAAAAGGCAAATTAGAAATTGAAAGGGCAGAAAAATATGGAGGAGATATTTCTTACAATTCTTATTCAAGTTTAGAAAAGGATTTTCAAGAGAAAAAATTACACCCTCTTGATCTAAAAAAGGCAGTCAGTAAAGCAATTGTAGAAATTTTAGCTCCAGCCAGAAATCATTTTTCTCGGCCAGAGATAAAGAAAATGCTTACCGATTTAGAGGAAATTCTGAAAGCATAATAGTCACTGGTCCGTCATTGACAGCTTCAATTTTCATTTTTGCGCCAAAAACACCAGTTTCTACTTTTAATCCTGATTTTTTCAAAACGGCAACAAATTTTTCAAAAAATACTTTAGCAATTTCTCCTTTGGCGGCTTGGCCAAAATAAGGACGGTTGCCTTTTGAGCAGTCGGCAAAAAGAGTAAACTGTGGAATAACCATAATTTCACCCTTTATTTCCAGGACAGATTTATCAAATTTTTTCTTATCGTTTTCAAAAATCCTTAAGTTTAAAAGTTTTTTGACAGTCGGTTCAATTTTTTCTTCTTGATCACTTTCTTCAACTCCCAAAAAAACAATCATTCCTTGGCCTGTCTGCCCAACTATTTTTTTGTTGACTACAACTTTTGCCTTTTGCACTCTCTGTATTACTAACTTCATTTTTTCTTTGTTTCGGCTCACTAAAAACCGTACAGCTTGCTGCGCGGTAGTTTGTTAATTATATTTCTATTATACTTCTTACAATACTTCATCTAATAGTGCCTTTTTGTTTGATTGTATTTGCATCTTTTTATCCTAAGGTATCTTACTGGTATCACACTGGAAATGCGATTTATATAAAAGATTGTTATCTGGTTATATAATTAATTCATGGATCTTAAAGATCAAATTGTTAAACTTCCTTTTGTCGGCCCTACTTACGTCAAAAGACTGGAAAAACTGGGAATTGTCACGGTTGAGGACTTAATTTTTCATTTTCCTTTCCGCTATGATGATTTTTCCCTCATTTCTCCTATTTTCCGGGTTCAGGTTGGGGAAACAGTTACTATCACGGGGATTGTGGAAAAAATTACTAACACCTTTACTAAAACAGGAAAAAGAATGCAGATGGCGATAATCTCTGATAAGACAGGCAGCCTTGAAGCGATCTGGTTTAATCAAATGTATTTACTTAGTTCTTTCAAAAAAAACGAGCTTTATAATTTTTCGGGAAAAGTAGAATGGTTCGGCCACAAAAAGGTTTTAATGTCCCCAGAGTACGAGAGAATAGTGCAAAGTTGTCAACCAACAACAATTCATACTGGCAGATTAGTACCGATCTACAACGAAACCTATGGAGTTTCTTCAAAATGGTTAAGATCAAGAATTAAAACAGCGCTCGACCTAGTAGGAGAAAAACTTGAGGAATTTTTACCGGCAGAGTTGACTAAAAAAGAAAATCTTTTGCCGGAAAAAACCGCCATTGAACAAATCCATTTTCCCCAAAACAAATCCCTTGCCCAAAAAGCAAAATATCGTTTGGCTTTTGATGAACTTTTTCTCATCCAACTGGCCTCATTACTTAGAAAAAAGGAGTGGGAAACAAAAACTTTAGGCAAACAATTTTTCATTGATTTTGAAAAGTCAATGAAATTTGTCGAGAACCTGCCTTTTACTTTAACCAGTGCCCAAAAAAGATGCATTAAGGAAATTTTGCTGGATTTACAAAAAAATGTTCCAATGAACCGGCTTTTGCAAGGAGATGTTGGTTCAGGTAAAACAGTAGTAGCCGCGCTAGCCGCTTATACTGCTTTCCTCAACAATTCAGACACCCTTTTTATGGCTCCAACCGAAATTCTGGCAAATCAACACTATAACACACTCAAATCTTTACTGGAACCATTTGGCGTTCCCGTGGAGCTTATTACCGGTTCTAATAAATCTAGCAAGTCGCTAGTCACCAATCACCAATCACCAAGCAAAGTCATTGTTGGCACGCACGCACTTTTGTACCAAAATTTTAATCCAGAAAAAGTTGGTCTGGTCATCGTTGATGAACAACATCGCTTTGGAGTAGAACAACGGGCCTTACTTTCTCAAAAAGGCAAAGCTCCCCATTTTTTAACAATGACTGCTACCCCGATACCAAGAACCATTGCCTTAACTATGTACAACGACCTAGATCTCTCACTTCTTGATGAAATGCCTCCAGGCAGAACTAGTGTTAGAACCTGGGTTGTCCCCAAAGAAAAAAGGCAGAAGGCTTATGAATGGATTCGCTCCAAAATTAAAAATACTCCAGAGCAAGCATTTATTATCTGCCCTTTTATTGAAGAATCAGAAACAATGAGTACGGTTAAAGCAGCCACCAAAGAATATGAAGTGCTTCAAAAAGAAGTTTTTCCCGACCTTCGTTTAGGTCTTTTGCATGGAAGAATGAAAGCCAAAGAAAAAGAGCAGGTCTTAAAAAGTTTCAGAGAAGGGGATTTGGATATTCTGGTGGCAACCCCAGTAGTTGAAGTGGGTATTGATATCAGCAACGCCACAATTATGTTAATTGAAGCGGCTGATCATTTTGGACTAGCTCAACTTCATCAACTGCGGGGGAGAGTAGGCAGGGGCAAATTACAGTCTTACTGCTTACTATTTGCCGACGACACCTCTGCCACTAGTCTCAAAAGATTAAAAAACCTGGAAACAATCGCTAATGGTATGCAACTTTCCGAAATTGATCTCAAACTCCGTGGTCCGGGAGAAATTTACGGAACTGCCCAACACGGTTTTGCCGACCTACGAGTAGCTTCCTTCACTGATCTTGAACTTATTCAAAAGACTCGCTCCGCCGCTTCCCAAGTTCTTAATTCCCATCCCTCCCTTCTTACTGCCAACTCCGCCTTGAAAAAAAGATTAGATAAGTATAAAATAAGCACTATTACGAATTAAATTAACCTAAACAAATTCCAAATCCTAAATGCTAAATTCCAAACAAATTCAAAATCCAAATTTTTAAATTCAAAAAAGGGTTTGATTATTTGGATTTTGGTCATTTACTATTGTTTAGGATTTAGGGTTTAGGATTTAGGATTTTTTCCAGATTGGGATTTATTTAGAATAATTAGAATAATTAGGTTAATTAGAATAATTAGTAATTAGGTTAATTAGAAATTTATTTAAACGATATGACACCACTCCCAAAACGTCGTTGGTCAACCCGCAGGCAAGGCAAGAAAAGGGCAACCTTAAAAGCTAAAGCAGTGGCGAGTAGCAAATGTCCTGCTTGTGGAGAAATGAAACCAACTCATACAGTTTGTCCAAAATGCGGCTTTTATCGCGGCAAAATGGTTTTGAAAGTTAAAGAAAAGCCAGAAAAAAAGGCAGCCGCGGTTGCTTAAGCTCTGGAGGGAAAGTTGAAAACAAAAAGCGACCCGCGTCATCTCAGAAGGAGAAAAACTATTATTTCTCTTTTTTCTTACTCTTTTTGTGAAGACCAAAATCTGGATAATGAAGCCAAAGAAATTTTGCAAAACAAAAAAACTTTGGATGAGCAAATTATTCAGGCTGCTCCAGAATGGCCGCTTGAAAGAATCAATAGAATTGATTTAGCAATTTTAAGGCTGGCAGTTTATGAACTTTGTCTCAAAAAAACAACTCCCGGAAAAGTGGTCATTGACGAGGCGGTCGAACTAGCTAAAGAGTTTGGCTCAGAAAATTCTCCTTCGTTTGTCAACGGAGTACTTGGTAATATTTGGAAAAAAATCGAAAATGAAAAAACAGTTACCAATTGAAAAGAAAAACAATTTAAACGCCCTAGAACAAATTCTCGGTTTTAAATTTAAAGATTTAAGCTTACTTGAGCAGGCGCTTACCCACCGATCATACCTTAATGAACACAAAACTCTTAGTAATTACTCCAACGAGAGATTGGAATTTCTCGGTGATAGCATCTTATCTTTCTGGGTTTCCACCACGATTTTTAAGAAATTTGCCAATTTCCCCGAAGGAAAATTAACCTTCATTAGAACTCACCTTGTCAAAACAGAGACACTAACCAGCTTGGCACAAGGTTTATCTTTAGGGAAGTTCTTGTTGATGAGCAAGGGAGAAGAAGCCGGTGGGGGAAGAGAGAATGCCGCTCTTTTGGCCAATTGTTTTGAAGCGATTGTTGCCGCTATTTTTCTCGATCAAGGACTGGAAGTTGTTTCCCGCTTTCTCTCACAACAATTTAGTCCACTGCTAGCAAAAATCACCAACATTGAGGAATTTCGTGATAGTAAAAGCTTGCTTCAGGAAAAAGTTCAAGCCAAAGGTTACCCCTCTCCGGTTTATCAGCAAATTGCCGCTGTCGGCCCGGACCATCAGAAAACTTTTACCATGGGAGTCTATGTCAACAACAAACTTTTAGCTCAGGGAACTAGCCGTTCGAAGCAAGAAGCAGAAGAAATAGCAGCTCAAAAAGCTTTAAAGGAAAACCTACTTGAGAATCTGCCAAGAATAAAGTAGAATACTAAATACGAAACACGAATATCGAAATTCGAAACAAAATATACGAAATTCAAAATTCTATCTAATGTTTTAAACATTTGAATTTGTTTTGTATTTCGGATTTAAAATTTAAGATTTAGGATTTTTAAATTATTTATGTCAACCACCATTAGATTATCATTATCAGGAAAAAAGAATCACCCGATTTACCGGGTTGTTGTCTCGGAAACAAGATATAAAAGAAACGGTAAAGCTTTGGATATTTTAGGCATATACAACCCTAATCTTAAACCTCCATTGTTTAAAATTGACCAACAAAAATTGGAGGAATGGGTAAGCAAAGGGGCAATTGTCTCTGCCGGCCTTGGCAAATTGTTAAAATCATACTCAGCTAACTCCAAGAAGTAAAAATATGCAAGATTTTCTAAAAAAAATTGTTTCTTCAATTGTTGAAAACCCTGAAGAAATAGAAATTGCCTCCGAAAAGAACAATAATGTCTCAGTTTATACGATTCTTGTCCCGGATACAGAAGTCGGCAAAATCATTGGCAAAGGAGGCAAAGTTATTAACGCAATTCGCTGTTTAGCAAAACTCAAGGCCCTCAAAGATCAAGAAAGAGTCCTCATCAAGGTTGAAGCAAAAAAATTTGCTTAAGGAAAGGGGTTTTCTTTTCCCACCACCTCGGGAGTAGTTTCCGTTGCCACTGCTTCCGGCTCATATCGTTGATAAGTCTTCAACTCTTCTAATAATTGTTTCTCTTTACTGGAAACAACTGGCAAAGGGGAGTCAACACTTCCCATTTTTTTAGGCAAAGGAACAAAATATGTTTTCATACTCAGAGTTCCTTCAAAGTTTAGAAGAGAAGCGCTAGTGGTCGCATTCATTGAAGAAAATTTGACAGAATTAACTTCCATCAGTGGCAAAACTTTAGCTAAATTCTGTAATAAATTACTGAAACTTTCATAAGAAGCAGAAAAATCAACTTTTAATTGCATATCATTGGTATTTCCACTTTCTTCCTTGGCTCCGGCTGAGTCGCTGGAAATTTTCCCCGGAGCAAAATCAAAGGATAAAAGTTGAATGTTATTATCATTAAAGACTTTTTTGGTTAGAGAAAGCACTTTATAAAAGTCTTTTTGCGCCGGTAAGGCCTCCAAAAGAAGATTGGAAGCTTCAAAAAGATCTGGTTCAGAGAGATTTTGTAAAGTGCTAAGCTTCTGTGTAAGTTTATTAATCTGCTCTTCCTGCCCAGCAATTTCCTTTTTTATTTGCATAATTTGCTTTACCTTAGGTATCAGTAAAACAAACGTCAATAAAACGACTGAGATTATAGCCAAAATCGGGAAAAGAAAATTTTCTAAAATTTCTTTTGCTTCAAGTTTTTTCATTTTTTCAGCTCCAAGTTCAGGCGATATCCTCCCTTCGGGTCTCTGGATACATCAGTGTAACTAACTGTTTTGTAATTTCCTTCATCCGCTAAAGCTTTAATATTTGCATAAAAGAGATTAAGGGTCTGGTTATCTCTACAACTACCGCCAACTTTTAAGCCACCCTCAGGCGCAATTTCCAACTGCTCTGGCGCAAAACCAGGAATCAAAATTAATTTTACATTGTCAATTGCTTGAGAATATGAAGCTCTTTTTGCCAATAAAGAAGAAACCTGTTCTGTTCGACTGGAAATCACCGTCAAATAACTTTCAATCTTGCTATATTTGTTTATTTCATTTTTTAGTAAACTTATTTTGGCCTCATTGGCTTTTAGTTGGTGATCAAACCACAAAAAGCCAGCTAAAACAACCAGAGCAATCAAAACAAACCCAAATAAAATCAAAATCGCCAGCTTCTTTACCCGCCTTTTTGTCCTTTGGAAAGCAATCTCCTGCTGGGCTGCTCCGCTGGCTAAATTGATCTCTTTGTTCAGCATAAACTTAAACCTCTTTCATTGCCAAACCGCAGGCAACCGTAAATAAAGGAGCATTGGCTTTAAAAACTTGCATATCCGGCTGATTACCAACCAAAACCGCAAAGGGATCAGCTACTTGCACCTCCAAACCCAAAACTCTGGTTAAATATTCCGTTATTCCCGGCAAAAGCGCTGTTCCTCCAAAAATAATCGCCAACTTCAAACTTTCTTTATATGTTTCCTCATAAAAACGAAGGGTTTTTTGAATTTCATTGACCGCTGAAGACAAAACCGGTGTTAACGCCGCGGCAACTTTTCCTTCAAGTTGAGGCGACAGCCCGTAAGCCTTTTTGTATTCTTCAGCTGCAGTTAAATCCAAACCTAAAGTCGAAGCCACTGTTCTGGTTAAAGCTTCACCAGCAGAAGGCAACTGGCGCGATAAACACAAATGGCCAAGATGAACTAAAAAAACATCCAAGGATTTCTCTCCCATATTAATCAAAGCCGCATTGCCAGTTTGGATAACTGGCCGTAAGGCACGGACAGCGGATAGACTTTCTGTCTCCAGAGAAAGAGTTTCCACTTCTGCCAATTTAAGAAGTTGCAGATACTTATCAATCAGATTGGAAGGAGCAGCGACTAAAAGAACCTTAATTTTTTGTCCTTCAGAGGTTTGCTCTTCCTCAATTACTTCCCAATCAAGATTTACTTCGGCAAGAGAGCGGGGGATTACATTCTCTGCTTCCCAAGGAACAGCCTGTTCCAACTCCTTTTCACTCATCTTTGGCATCTCAATTACCTGACTAAAAGCGCTTCTTTCCGGCAAGGAAACTACCGCCGCATTAGTGGTCACTCTTGCATCCTGCTTCAGCTTTTTTATTGCCTCAGCCAAAGCCACAAAATTTTTTTCGTCTTCAAGATTAAAATTTGCCAGCGGGTTCTTGGCCATTCCCGCCGCTGTCACAAGATAGGAATTTTTCTCCTTCCTAAATTGAACAATTTTTATTGAGTCAGCGCCAATATCAAGACCAAAATGTTCTGCCATAAAAAAACTCCTTTTCCTGAAACAAAATTGTTTTAACCAACTTGATGATTGTAATATTACTGAGTGATGCTCTTGCCGGAAAAAAGAACATAATCAAAAATTGCCGGTGTGGTATCGGTCAATTGACATTGCTGTAATTTCCGGGAAACGCCTGATTCAGGAATAGTGGCAGTTGATTCATAACAACTGCCCTGAGGAGGCAACGCAGCGCTACCGCGAACCCCAATTGGTTGAGGAACATCATTAAACAACAATTTCAACCGAGCAAAATAAGATGAGGCAGGAATATCAATTGGGCCAGAATTGAAGGCAAAATTTACACCTCCACAAGTACCTCCAGAACTGGCATTAGCAAAATATGTCTTGGTGGCCCGACTTTGATAAGGATCATAAACATAGCGATTTGTTAGATAGTTTCCTCCTGATTTATAAATTATGGTCACTTCCAACGCTGGGGTAGTCTCTGCATTATTTGGAGTACCTTCTTTTCCCCAATAGAAGGTTAATTGCTTGCCGGTGTAGCCTGCTAGCGACAAAATTGCCGGCTCGTCATCTGGCAAAAAGTTTCCCGGAAAAACAAAATCAGTTACTCCTCCAATATCAGCTTTGGTAACAGAATAATTTATCCCACCCAAAGAGGCAGTCGTCCCAACACCAACTGTAGCGTTAGTTTTTATTGCCTCCTCCAATCCTGCTTGAGCAACCCAAAGCGCGCGAGCGGCTTCCTGTGATTGTTGGGAAATTTTGATATCAGTAACCGATCGGGAAGCAATCGACAAGCCAACCACCAAAAGCACAGAAATTATTAGCAAAATAACCAAAACTGCCTGCCCACTTTGGTTAAGTCTGCTTTGAAAAAATCTTTTTTTCATTACTACAACTAGTTTAGAACAAAAAAAAGTCATAAGTCAACCCCGGAAATCAATAATTTCTGGTCATCACTTCTGACTGAAAATCGATACTCATTTTTTCATTCGGCTTTGGTATCAACCCGCTAGTCTTTTGGCTAACGGTAAAGAGGATATCAACTTTTGTGGGCCCACCGGTTAAGGAAGCACAAGTAAAATTACAATTTGAAACAGCCACATTGCTGGCTGTTAAATCAACACTGCCAGCAGCAGAACTGGAGGCTATCTTAAAATTCGTGGTATCGCAGGAAATTGTTGCCATTTGTCCGTTAATATCGGTTATATTAATTGTCAAAGGGGGAGTACAACCTACGTTTATGGCATTCAAGATCAACCCTTCTATTACCGAAAGCGCGTAGTTCCCATTTTGTCTGACTTCTTTATTGACTTCTGCTTTGCCACTGCCGCTTAAGGTTGTCAGTAAAAAACCAGAAACAATCACTGCCACTATCCCCAAAATCGATATCGCCACCATCATCTCAATCAAAGTAAAGCCACCCGCTTCAACTTTGCACTTTGCACTTTGCACTTTGCACTTAGTTAGTGACATAAGTATCGAAACTCAAAGAATGATTATAATCTTTGCCTGCGCATTGAGTTCCTGTTCCTTTCTCATCCCAAAACACCTTAACATTTATTTGAGCCATTTTGGCATTCGCATAATCCGGGGTAGTTGTTGGAAGCAATCCTGGAGTGAGAGTGGCATCAATGACAGTGGTCAACAAACAATAACCAGGAATCGTATCGTCCTGCCTGTTAAAATCAAGAGGATAATAGTTTCCTTCCCAAAAGTCACCGGGGTTACTATTTCTATAGTCAATTATTGTGGCTATTTGCTTCTGCGCCAGGGCAGTAATTTTACTTTGATCAATTGAATAACGCGAGCCTTTAATTGAGACAGTAGTGGCCCTTACTAAACCAACTGCCACTAAACCAGCAATCGCCAAAGCAATAATCACTTCTATTAAGGATTGTCCTTCTTGAAATTTACCTCGCGCTTTCTTCATTATACTGATTTATTCTCCTTCAATGTTAATTGTTCCTCCTGTGCCAACATCAATAATCTTTTGGTGTCCGCTGGCATCTTGCACTGTCAATTGGCAAGGACTAGTAGAATGACAATCTAAAGTTTGCCTTAATACTTTGAATGTTACAGTCGTAAACCCGGAGGGACTTACGCCAGAAGGGAGAGAACCTTCCTTTACCGGATTATTGTTATAAGTAGGATTCGAACAGTCAACATCAACATAATATTTTGTCTTGTCAGAAGAAAACCTAAAGGTATAACCGTTCAAAACCCCACAAGAACCACTCGGTTTTTGGTTATTGGCAGCCAAACTCTGGGCTAAGCGCAAATCCTCAACAATCTGCCGCGCCGCTTGATAAACTGTTTGTCGCCGCGAAAAATCAAGATAACTGGTAAAGCCAATAGTAAAAAGAAATGCCACCAAAGAAATCGTCACCAAAAGTTCTATCAAAGTGAACCCAGCACCATTCTTGATGGTGCTGGACAAAGTCGGGGCAGTTTCTTTCTCATGCATTTTTTGATTTCAAGGATTTTTTACCTCGTAATTACAGGTAGTGCCGCAATTGGCGCCACAATGAGTCGAAGTCGCCGTACCTGTCTCCAAATAAGTACAAAGATAGTAAAGGTTTGGGGAAACATAGACATAGGTGTAGGAGTAGAGAGGAGATTGAGGGTCATTAGGAACTTGAGACATATAAGAATTACCACGGCAGTTGGCGTTGGTAGCGCTTACTAACTCACTCTGTAAAGCAGCGAAATTTCCTGAGGTAGGGTAAGTTTTGCAATCAGTCCGGTAAATTTCTAAAGCTGAACGGATTTGCTCTAAATCAGCCTTTCTTTTCCCATCCCGAGCCGATTTCTTTGCACCCTGATAAGAAACCAAGGAAATTCCCATCAAAACCGCCAAAATCGTCATGGCAACCAAAAGTTCAATTAAAGTAAAACCATTTTTTTTCATTTTAACAATTTATGGCAAAGTACAGCCTGAGCTCGTCGGCGCTGTTGCGACTTTTCCTGTCTTTCCATTACTGCAAACCTCCCAATAACCACCTGTTTCTAATCCGCCGTAAAGAACATACTGCGTCGCCGTCGTCCCGTTTACTCGATAATAATAAATATAGTTGCCAGTATTTAAGGGGTCTTTGGGGGCACTCGACATAATTGAGGTCAAATAAGTCGGGTACAATGAAGTAGCGGCATCATAAGCATTCTCATCCGAATAGCCCGGATATTTCAAATTATTAGCTCCTGCATAAACCTCTAAAGCATTTCGATATTGATTCAAATCGCTTCTTCTTTGGCTATCGCGGGTTTGTTTTTGCGCCCCAGAATAACTGGAGAGAGTTAACCCTGCCAAAATGCCGATAATTGAAATAACCACAAGCAACTCAATAAGAGTAAAACCTCTTTTGGTAATTAGTGATTGGTAATTAGCGACTGGTGATTTTTTAAGCATTTTTTCCTCCTGTTTTATTCATATTTTATTAATCGGAAAGTGCAAATATCCCGCCTCTGGCTGGGATGAAGCACTGTTTCTGCGAAGCAGAAACTATTTTCCGGTTAAGAGGCGGAAACCTTGGACTTTAGTCCAAGGTGCCTCATTTCGACTTAGTCAGCGCAAACAACGTAACTATCTGTAGAGTAAGTCGCACCACAATCTTGCGGACATTTTTTTTGGGAACTACTAATACCCGGGTCTGACTTATTCTCCAAAGTCGCCACTAACCTAAAATCTTCCGTCCCATTAGAGCAATTGTTTTGATAATAACTATAAGGGGAACCCGTACTAGGATCTCCGGGAACCGACTTCATATAAACCATACCACCTGTGCCACTAAACTGAGAACCTGCTGTTGGAATTGAAGTAGGATAAGAGTTATTATCATTGTAATACATCCGCAACGCTTTCTTTATTTGATCAAGATCTGATTTCCTCTGCACATCTCTAGCTCTTTCCCTTACTCCCGCAACATTGCTAATAATCAATCCTGCCAAAAGTCCAATAATTGAAATCACCACCAGAAGTTCGATCAAGGTAAACCCCTTGTCTTTTACCCTTAATACTAAATACTTAATACTTAATACTTGTTTCATGGTGTTGTATTCGCGCTAGAAACTCCATAATTATAAGAAGAAATGCCACCACACGAATAGGGCCCACCAATTTGTGGGTCTTGATTATTTTCCAATTTGGCATAAAGTTGATAAGAGGTCGCTGGCGTAGGGGAGGGAACAGTTTTATAACAATATTGTGGATTACCAGTTGGGTCTTGCGGCATCTGTTTCATATAAACCGTTCCTTTATCGTCTTTAAATTCAACATTGTTAATCCAAACAAGTGGAAAGCTTACAAAAATTTCTCCATCATTGGTGGAATTAGGATAAACGTTATGATCATTCATATAAGCTTCCAATGCCCGCTGCACTTGCTCCAAATCCGATTTTCTTCTAGCGTCGCGGGATTTCACTTGACTTGTCCGGAAAGTGCTCAGACCAATACCTGCCAAAATTGCCAAAATCGCCAAGACTACCAAAAGTTCGATCAAGGTAAACCCGGCACTGTCAAAAACAGCGCTGAAAAAACCCAACCTCTGAATTAACTTTTGTAACTTTATATTTTCCTTTTCCGGTCTCATTTTGGTCAATAGCAAAAAATTCCTTAAGGCGTTGGTGTCAAACAAGAACGCGAATTGAATGTTGCGCCACCCGCTGCCGTACACTGGTTATAACAACAGTCTTCTCCAACGCAATTTTCGTGTCGATATTGTGTTGTTGGACAATTTCCGTCTTTGTCAGGATAACCTTTTAAAGTACAATACCCATTGCAACAATCATAACAGCCTACCCAAGGAGCGACATTCCAATTAGGGCTGGAAACAACATAATTCCCGTCTTTATACGGAATTCCGGGCTCGCTTTCCAAAGTAGTAAAGATGGCAAACTTCGTGCAACCCGTTCCGCCTCCGCAATCTCCATTGCTAGAACAAACATAAGTATAAGGTTGCTTAGTTTTTGGGTCTTTGAAAATCTGCGGTATATACTTAGGAGAAAGAACATTTAAACCCGAACTCTCGTTGGGATAACATTTGTGGTCAGTAGCATAATCTTCAAGCGCAATCGCAAGTTTCTTTAAATCCGATTTTCTTCTGGCATCCCTGCTTTTGCCAATCTGAAATTCCGGCCGAATAAAAAATGCCACCAAAAGAATTAGAATTCCCAAAATCGCCACTACCACCAAAACCTCACTCAAAGTCATCCCTTGATCTCTTTTTAAAAAAGCGCTTTTAAAGCCAGAGAAAAA
>Ga0078972_1005078_pt1 | contig 34284 bp, 30 predicted proteins | sample YelNatPaOPGAMG01_FD_67568 | JGI IMG/M metagenome (GOLD analysis project Ga0078972, IMG submission 67568) | Hot spring thermophilic microbial communities from Obsidian Pool, Yellowstone National Park, USA - OP-RAMG-01 (SPADES assembly) (version 2) | ecosystem: Environmental > Aquatic > Thermal... | reverse complement strand
TGTGGTCCCCTGTCTCCATCAGGCCGGCCAGACGGCATTCGAGAGCCAGGTAGCAGCCCTCCAAGAGCGGGGTGCGCAGCCGCCTGCCCGGCACGAGTTGGAGCCCGGCAAGGCTGACCTTGTCGCAGTCGCGGCCGGAGCGGGTGCCGCAGAACCACACTGTCTGCTGCATGCTTCGGGCAGGGTAGCAGAGGACGAACTCGGCGCTCTGGCGAACGAGTCTGTTCGTATAGTTGACGTGGTTGATGGCGACAGCGAACATCGGCGGATAGGTGGCGGTTCGTGTCACCCATCCCGCTGGCATGACGTTTGCCAGGCCGCTGCCTGCATCGCGGGTTACGACGAGCGCAATCGGCATCGGCCAACGCCAAGATAGGGCGTCCGCAATGGCAACTTCCCTCATTCTCCTATTGAGCCTCCACATCGGGTCTGGTCCGCTCTCGGGCGTGGCGCCAGCGAAACCGGGAGCGACGATGACTCTAGGTTGCTCCCCGCCCCGGTGTCAAGTGTACGCTTTTGATAGGGGTGCGCCCGCCATGGACAGCAGTGGAAACGTGCTGCTCCTCAAGTAATCCCACTGTCGCGCCAAAACGGCGTGGCTTGACGGCGCCTGCCTCCGGCACGTATAGTGAGCGCCCGTGACACATGGGTGAGGTGGGTGCGGCAGATGGGTTCGTTCCTGCTGACGATAGCGGCGGTAGCTGGCGCGGCCGGCATGTCACTCGAGATGGCTGCCTCACGCATGATGCTGCCCTACTACGGGGATTCGCACGTCATCTGGGCCAACCTGATTGGCGTGATACTCGCTGCCCTGACGGTCGGATATTACCTGGGCGGTGGCCTGGCCGACCGCTGGCCCAACCGGAGACTGCTCCTGCTCTTGCTCGGGGGCGCCGGACTGTGGACCTATCTGGTCCCCACTGTGGGCTCCCCTCTTCTTTCGGCGGTGCGAGCGGTGTTTCCCAAGAGCCAACTGGGCTTCGTCGGCGGTTCTCTTTTGGGGGTGCTGGTGCTCTTCGCCGCGCCCAACCTGCTGCTGGGATGTGTTCCGCCTCTCATCATACGCCTGGCTCTGGCCGATGTGCGCACGGCTGGCAACGTTACCGGGCGTGTCTATGCTGTCTCCACCGTCGGCAGCATGCTGGGCACTTTCGCTCCGGTGCTATGGCTGATGCCCTCATTCGGCGTTCGTGCCACTTTCACGGTGACCGCCGTGGTGCTCCTGGTGACGGCTCTGGCGGCTGTGTCCTTGCCTCTGAGGCGCTCGATTGCTGCCACGGGCGTGTCCAGAGCGAAAACGAATAGTCATGACTAGAAGCTTCCGCCAGGTATAGGCTGCGCTTGGCCTTCCGGCCCTTGCCTGGCAAGGTGCGGCAAGGCGGCGTCCTTTGGCGCCTGCCGAGCTTATTGGCCGGCCCGATATCATCTGGCTGGAAGGTCACTTGCGCCCTCAGCGACTGGCTGCTAGAATCCTGTTGCAAACATTCGCAGTGCGGCCGCGATGCAATAGGAGGGGAACGCATGATCAGCTCTCTTGGCCCTGTCGCTGCCAGCGCCGTCTCCCGAGCGCCGATGCACATCCCCGACGGCTACCTGAGCCCAGTGACTTCGGCGATAATGTTCGCCTTGGCGCTGCCTTTCTGGTATGTGGGTGTGCGCAAGCTGCGTGAGACTGCCAACGCCAAGAACGTGCCACTGGTGGCGCTCATGGCTGCCTTCAGCTTCGTCATCATGATGTTCAACGTGCCGCTTCCTGGTGGGACTACCGGCCATGCGGTCGGCGGCGCCCTGGCGGCCATCCTGCTTGGGCCTGAGATCGCGAGCATCGCTATCTCCGTCGCCCTGGTCATCCAGGCCTTCCTCTTTGGCGATGGCGGCATCCTGGCCATTGGCGCCAACTGCTTCAATATGGCGGTTGTGCTGCCCTACACCAGCTATGCCATCTACCGGGCGATCGCGCCGGGATCCGGGGCAAGCGACAGGCGTCGCCTGGTTGGGGCGGCAGTCGGCGGCTGGGTTGGGCTGAACGTCGCTGCTTTCTTCGCCGCCGTCGAGTTCGGCATCCAGCCTGCCCTTTTCCACGCCGCTGATGGCACACCGCTGTATGCTCCCTATCCACTCTCGGTGGCCATTCCGGCAATGCTCATCCCGCACATGCTCGTAGCGTCGGTGGCTGAGGGCCTGATCACCACGCTTGTGCTCGCCTACCTGCTGCGAACCAACCGGGCTCTGCTCGGGCTGGCGCCGGAGCCTGCCGTGGCGAGAGCGGCTGCGTCCCGCCTGCGGGCGCTGTGGATTGGCCTGGCCGTCCTGATCGTCGCCACACCTCTGGGCCTGCTCGCCCCCGGCACCGCATGGGGCGAGTGGGGTGCCGAGGAACTTGCTGCAAGGGGGCTGGGCTTTGTCCCCCAGGGTCTGGAGAAACTGCAGGGGCTTTGGGGTGCGCCATTGCCCGACTACGATCTGCCAGCCCTCGGCAACGCCAGCCTGGGCTACATCCTATCGGCGGTAGTTGGCGTTTTGCTGGTCGCCGTTTTGACCTGGCTGTTGACTTCGGCGCTGGCGACGCGCAAGGGCAGAACCAGGGCAGCGAACCAGGCGTGAACGGTCGGTGGTGGTGGCTTGATCAGAACTAGACGGCGCCAGCCAGGCAGCATTGCCGGTACTTTGGCTAACCTCAGCCAGGCTCTCGAGCGCTCCCTGTTCGCGGAGAGCCTGGCGCGCCGTCCTGGCTTGCTCCAGGGGCTTGACCCGCGGGTGAAGCTCGTCGGGCTCCTGGTGTTGCTCCTCGCTACCGGGCTGGCACGCAATCCCGCCACCCTGATTTTGCTCTACTTGGGCAGCCTGGTGTTGGCTTTCGCCTCCCGCATCCCTCTGGGCTTTTTCGTGAAGCGCATATGGCTGTCCGTCTTGCTTTTCAGCGGCGTCGTGGCTCTACCGGCGCTGTTTCTCACCCAAGGGTCGGCCTGGGTCAAACTGCCTCTTGGTCTGGCGATCAGTAGAGCAGGGGCGCAGACAGCGGCGCTGCTGGTCTTGCGTGTCGGCACATCCATGTCGTTGGCTATCCTACTGGTGCTGACCACGGCCTGGAACAGTCTGCTCAAGGCCATGGCGGTTCTGCATCTGCCTGAGGTTGTGGTGCTCGTCCTAGGCATGGCCTACCGCTACATCGAGCTGCTACTGCGCCTTACCAATGACCTTGTGCTGGCTCGCCGGAGCCGGATCGTTGGCCAGCTAAGCGGCGCGCAGGAGCGAAGGCTGCTTGGCGCAACTGCCGGGGCGCTGCTGACCCGCTCCCTGGACCTGAGTGGCGAGGTCTACCTGGCGATGCAGGCACGAGGCTTCCGCGGCTACCCTCGCACCCTGGACCAGTTCCGCATGCGCGGGCGGGACTGGGCTGCCGTGCTGACTGTCGTCTGCCTGGCTGCTGCTGCGACCTGGTTGGGACGCTAGGATGAGTATAGAGGTGAATCCCGTCGCACCCTTGTTCCAGGTGGAGAATGTCTCGTATTCCTACGAGGGGGAAGTGCTGGCTCTGGATCAGGTGAGCCTGGAGGTCAGAGCTGGCGAGCGCATCGCCATCATCGGTGCCAATGGTTGCGGCAAGAGCACGCTCCTCAAGATGATGGACGGCCTGTGCTTTCCTCAGCGGGGCAGAGTGCTGGCCTTCGGCCACGAACTCAGCGAGAAGGCCTTTGCCGATGACAGCTTCAACTACTTCTTCCGCCGGCGCGTTGGGTTAGTCTTTCAGGATAGCGATGTGCAGTTGTTCTCGCCCTCCGTCTGGGATGAGGTGGCTTTCGCGCCGCTCCAGTTGGGCCTGGACAGCCACGAAGTTGAGGAGCGGGTAGAGCGCGCCCTAACTGCACTGCGCATTGGGGCCCTGCGTGGCCGGGCTCCGCATCGCCTTTCGGGGGGCGAGAAGAAGCGTGTCGCCCTGGCATCAATCCTCAGCCTCGATCCAGAGGTTTGGCTCATGGATGAGCCCACGGCTGGCCTTGACCCCCGCAGTCAGTCCTGGCTGGTGGACTTTATCGTGGATCAAGCGGAGATGGGGCGGACGATCGTCACCTGTACGCACGACCTGGGCATCGTCGAGACAATCGCCGATAGGGTGTACGTGATGGACGAAGCCCATCGTATCGCTGCAGAGGGCGAGCCTGAGGCAATACTGCGGGATACGGCGCTGCTTATCGCCTGCAACCTTGTGTACGATCACCGGCACCGTCACCCGGGCGAAGCTGAAGCCCATCGGCACCCGCACGTTGACCTGCTTTACCATGAACACGGGCGTGGCACTCCGGAAGTGCAGGAGCGCTAATGCTGGTCTTGTGCGCCGGCCGGAGCGACGGCGATTGCGCGAAGCTGGCCCAGAGAGTCGCGCAGGGCCTCGCGGTAGAGGTACAGGTCGGTGGAAAGGGAAATGACGTTATAGCCAAGGCGGAGCCAGCGGCTGGCCATCTTCAGGTCGCCTGGCTGGATGCCGGCGCCCTTACCACGCTCGCGGCACAGGTTGGCCACTGTGGTGAGCGCCTCCAGGAATGACGGGTGCTCGAACTGGCCAGGAACGCCCAGGCTGAGTGACAGATCGGTTGCGCCTACCCAGCCCACGTCTATCCCGGGTGTTTCGAGGATTGCGGCGCAGTTGGTCAGGCCGAGTTTGCTTTCGATCTGGGCAATGAGGACGATCTCCTCGTTGGCCCAGCGAGCATAGGCGGCGGGCTCCACGCTCTGGTAACCTGTATGGGCAGCGCCCAAGGCCATGCCCCGCCCACCCATCGGGGCGTACTTGGCGGCATGCACGAAGGCACGGGCCTGCTCCGGCGTCTCCACATTCGGGAGCATCAGGCCGAGCGCGCCCAAATCCAGGCAGCGGGAGACGTAGTGCCCGCTTAGTCCGGGCACTCGAACTACGGGAGCTATGCCCGTCAGGCGGCAGACACTGAGCGCTGGCTCGAGCGTTTCGAGCGACAGGCCCGTATGTTCCAGGTCGAAGAGCAGGAAGTCGAGAGGCAGGCAACTGAGGGCCTGGATCACAGCGGGCCGCACGAACTCCATCACCATGTGGCCGACGACAAGGCCACCGCGATCAAGAGCCCGGCGGAGCGGATTGGGCCGCATCATCGAGCGGCACGAATGCGCGCAAGTTTGGCCTGGAAGAGGGCGCTCTCCACAACCTCAGGGTTGACAAGGTTGCGTGGGAGCCTGCCATGCGCCAGGTCAATGCACGCCTGGCAAGCCTCGACGGTCACGTCGCGCATTTCCTCATGAGTCCAGGCAATGGCATGTGGGCTGAGAATGACGTTGTCCAGCCGTAACAGCGGGTCATCGGGGTCTGGTGGCTCCTGCTCGAGAACGTCGAGGCCGGCACCGGCGATCTGTCGCGCCTGCAATGCTCGAAACAGGGCTTTCTGATCCACGATGGCACCGCGGGCAGTGTTGACCAGATAGGCGGACCGCTTCATCAGTCCGAGTTCGCGCTCACCGATGAGGTGGCGCGTATGCTCGTTGAGTGGGCAGTGCACCGCAACAATGTCGCTTTCGCCGAGCAGAGTATCCAGGTCCACCAGTTGCACCCTGAACTGGCTGGCCTTCGCCGGGGAGACGTATGGGTCATAGGCGAGCAGACGTTGGAAGCTGAAAGCCCCCGCCAGGCGCATGAACTCGGCGCCGATATTGCCCAGGCCGATGGAGCCCAGCACGATGCCGCTGGTGCTGTGCCCAAAATCGGGAAGGTCGCCACGCCACTGTCCGGCACGAACGGCGCGGTCCTTCTCGGGGAGGCGCTTGAGCAGGGCCAGCACCAGAGTGAGGGCTCCTTCAGCGACTGGCGAACGAATGCCGTTGGGCGTGATGGCCAGGGCCACGCCGGCCGCGGTGCAGGCGGGCACGTCTATCATGTCGTAGCCGACTCCCCAGCGTGCAATCAGCGCCAAGCGGCTCAGGCCAGAGAACGAACTGGCGGTGTAGGGGATGGCCAGGCTGAGGACGGCGTCGCAGCGGTCTATCTCTTGGGTCAACGCCCCAGAGTGCATTGCTGGCAGCCATGTGTAGGCAACACTGCCATCGGCGGCTACCATGTCCTTGACATAAGACTCCACAAAGCTGAGACCCTGGTCGCGGAAGTCGGCGGTGAGGCCGATGAGGAATCCTTCGCTCATGCCTGCGCTCCTGGTTGGGCCAACGCTAGTGCAGCGATGTTACAACCTCGGCTACAATCCGCCAAGTGCCGCCGGGTGCCAGGGCGCGGGCCGCATGCTTTTGACAGTGGTTTGCCGTAAGGATATTCTGAAGATTATGCCAGAGAACAGTGAGGAACTCTTCTTTGATGAGGCTCGCATCCATGTCGCTGCCGGCGATGGGGGAAGCGGCATCGTCAGCTTCCGGCGCGAGAAGTTCGTGCCGTTCGGCGGGCCCAACGGTGGGAACGGAGGGCGTGGCGGTTCCATCTATCTGGAAGCGACTGAATCTGCCAATACTTTGATCAGCTTTCGAAGGCGCAAGCACTTCCGCGCCGGGCGAGGTGAACACGGCAGGGGCAAAGATCAGCACGGCGCCAATGCCGAGGACGTCATAATCCCTGTGCCTCTGGGCACCGTCGTCTACGATGACGAATCTGGCGAGTTCCTGGGCGATCTGACGGCGCCAGGCCAGCGGCTATGCGTCGCGAGGGGCGGCCGCGGCGGGCGCGGCAACGCCTCGTTCGCGACGCCAACGGACCAGGCCCCCCGTATTGCCGAGCGCGGCGATCCGGGCGAGCAACGTTGGCTGCGGCTCGAACTGCGTCTTATCGCTGACGTTGGGCTGGTCGGCGTACCTAACGCTGGCAAGTCCACACTCCTGTCGGCCATCAGTTCCGCCCGGCCCAAGATTGCCGACTATGCTTTCACCACGCTGCAGCCGAACCTGGGGGTCGTGACGGTAGGGCAGGACTTCAGTTTTGTCGCTGCCGACCTGCCAGGGCTGATCGAGGGCGCCCATCTCGGTGCCGGCCTTGGCCACCGCTTTCTGCGCCACATTCAGCGAACACGCGTGATTCTGCACCTCCTTGACGGAGCGAGCGAGACCCCTCTTCTCAGCTATGATCAGGTGCGCGAGGAGTTGCGCCTTTTCGATCCCGGCCTGGCCGAGAAGCCTGAGGTTGTTGCCTTCAATAAGATGGACCTGCGATCGGCCCAGGAGCAGTGGCCACATGTACGTGCGGCCATGATGGAGCGCCAGGTTCCTGTTTTCGCGATCTCGGCCGTCACCGGCGAAGGCATACCGGCCATGCTTGAGCATGTCCGACAGCTGCTGCAGTCGTTACCTGTCCCAGAGCTCGAAGAAGCGCTGCCCGAATTGAGGCCGAGGGCGGTTGACGAGGATCGCGAAGCGGTCCGCGTCTTCCGGCGCGAAGACGGGGCCTGGATCGTGCGCGCTCCCTGGCTGGAGAAACTGGCGCGGCGCACTGCCTGGAACCTGCCCGAAGCTGTGGACCGCTTCCACCGCATATTGCAGGCTCGCAAGGTGACAGACACTCTGTACGAATTGGGGGTTCAGCCGGGGGATACGGTCATAATCGGCGAGGCGGAACTCGAGTGGCAGCCATAACACGGCTGGGCGTCCTCGGCGGCAGTTTCGACCCCATTCATATCGGCCACCTGCTCGTCGCGCAGACGGCGGCTGAGGCGTTGGCCCTTCAACGTGTGCTGTTCGTGCCAGCGGGCGTGCCGCCGCACAAAATCGGCAAACACCAGGAGGACGCCGACGTGCGCCTGGCCATGGTGCGGTCAGCCGTGAGCGACAACCCGCTCTTCGCCGTGTCGACCGTGGACCTGGATCGGCCCGCGCCCCAATACACCGCCGACACGCTGGCCCTGTTGCAGCAAGAGTACGGCCTTGATGCGGACTCGCTCTTTTTCATCCTGGGCTCGGACCTGCTGGCAAAGCTGCACACCTGGCACAGGCCGGACCAGGTCGCGGCAGGCTGCCGTCTGGTGGCCATCCAGCGCCCGGGTTACGCCCTTGATCTGGACGGCGTTTACAGCCGCGTGCCGCAGTCGCGTGGACGCATCCACGTTGTGAACATGCCCGCTCTCGGCGTCTCCTCCAGCCTACTGAGGCAAATGGTACGCGAGGGCCGGTCGTTGCGGTATTGGGTGCCGGAGGCCGTGGCGGCGATCATTGCCGAGAAGGGGCTGTATCGGGTCGAGCACTCCAGCGATGGGGCAGAGGTGCATTAGCCTTGCACGTACTGTTCTCCACTGGTGCCCTCTACGGAGCGCCTCTCGCCTGGTCAATGGGGCTGGCGCGAGCGGCTGGCTGCGACGGCGTCGAACTGGTTCTGGACCCATGGATGGTGCTCTTTGGGCCGAGGGCAATAGCCCGGGTGAGTGAGCGGGTAGGCCTGTCCGTAGAGGTGCTCCACCCTTCGATCTTCGGCTTCCGCGGCATGAACAAGCCACCGCAGGCCTTCGCCCAACTGGGTGAGTGGTCCAGGGCTCTCGAGGTCGGCCTTGTGGTCTTGCACCCGCCGCGAATTGTCGGCCTGGCCGAGAACACCGCACGCTTCGACAAGGGTCTGGAAGCTCTCCGGCAGGCGGCTTACCCGGACGTTCGCGTATCGCTGGAGAACGTCCCCTTCTTTACCCAGGCGGACAGGCGCAACCCCTTCGTCGAGCCTGAGGCCGTGGCCGAATTCGCGCGCAAGCGGGGGCTGAGTGTCACACTGGACACGACGCACCTCGCTAGCGCCGGCCTTGATCTGCTAGCGCAGTATGACGGAGTGAGTGGGCTGGTCAGCCATATCCATCTCAGCGATTACCGGCAGCCGAGGCCCTGGCTGGACAGACCAGAGTTGGACACGTACGTGAAGCATCACCAGTTACCGGGCACGGGTATGTTGCCACTTCGCCAGTTCGTGAGGCACCTGCGTGTCACTGCATACGAGGGTGCGATAACGCTGGAGGTCAGCCCGGTGGCCCTGCAGATATGGCGGCCCTGGCGGATGCTGACTCTGCTACGTCGGTCCGTCGAGTACGTGCGGAGCGCCTGGGACGCTGGTGGCGCCGGTCCTTCAGGCGAGCCAGAGGTTGCGCCCTTCCCGCTCAGGGCAACCCTGGGGACGACGGCCCACGGGAGGGGAGGGGCGCAGTGATCGAAGGCCTTGCCCACGAGCAAACACGCGGCATGGTGAACCCCAGGGAAGCAGGTTCCTATCGCCCTCGTTCCGAACTGGCGGAACTGACGGGCATTATCGTCTCCTGCATTGTTGCCCTGCTGCTGATCTCACCCGTCCTGAAAGTGCCGTTGCTCGCGTTACCGCTTGTGGCGTTTGGTTCACCATTGCACCTCCAACTGTCGCGTGAACTGGTCGTAGGAGCGTTTTCGGGAGCCCTTGCTTGGCTCGGGTTCAGGGCCCTCGTCGTCTTGCATCCGTCCTATAGCGCAGGGTCCCACGTCTACTCTCACTGCATTCTGCCGACTCTCTCGGCTATAGCCATCAGTGTCTTCTGGCAGCGGCAGAGCGGCGCCTCCATCGAGAGCCGCCTGATCATGGCTGCGGCCATCTCCCTCTTCCTCTCGTTGGTGATGCTAGGCCAATACGCCGCGGTTGAGGGGGAATCCCACTGGGTGGTTCATCTGCGTACTGCGATGAGCGTCATTTGTCTCTCAGTGGGGTTGTATTTGTACATCATGATCTACGGCACCAGAGCTCGCAGTCTGGTGACGGCGAGCGCGGTCGCCCTGCTGGGTGCCTGCCTGGCTTTGGACATACTGCAGTACGAGGCGGACAGGGAGTGGAGGGTACTACGGGCGGCGGCCACGATTGGGCTGGTCCTGGGCGAATGCGCCTGGGCGCTGAACTACTGGCGAGTCAGCCCCTTGCGGGCGGGCTTCCTCCTGCTCATCGTGACCTACCTTCTGGTTGGCCTCACGCGGCGACTGCTGCAGGGGACGCTCAACGCGGTGGCCTTGCTCGAACATGCAACGATGGCGGCCATACTGGTAGCGGTGATGATGCGCCTGAGCTTCTGACGTCGCGCCGACGTGCCTTTGCCGCTGGCTTGACGGCTGTGGTAAAGTGGCACGCTGGTCGGCGCACTCTGGGCGTGGTGGCGCCTCAGAGACGGACGGGTGCAGCACAGACGCTTGCCTGTGTTGCCGCCCGGTGCGCATCTTGTGATGGGCCGAGGTATCGGTGGCTGGTGTCCCCAAGACGGTAGCCTGGGAAGATGGCTCCGTTGTGATGATTGACCAGAGGCTGTTGCCCGAGCGGCTCGCCTTCATCCGCTGCGAGGACCATCGCCAGGTTGCTGGCGCAATCCGAGAGATGGCGGTGCGCGGAGCCCCGGCGATCGGTGCGAGCGCTGCTTACGGCCTGGCCTTGGCCGCGCAACAGGCGGCGCGGTTGGGCAAGCCGGTGGCGCCTTATGTCGAGCAGGCCGCGGCGGAGCTGGGCGCTACCCGGCCCACGGCCGTGAACCTTTTCTGGGCCATCAAACGCATGCTGAGTGTGCTTGACGCCCAGGCTGGCTCTGCGCCTGAAGCCATAGCACACGCCTTCCTCGACGAGGCCGAGCGTATCGCCTCCGAGGACGTCGAAGCTAACCGGAAGATGGGGCAGTATGGTGCGACGCTGCTTCCCGACAAGTGTACCGTAATCACGCACTGCAATGCCGGCTCGCTCGCCACGGTGTGGTACGGTACAGCCCTCGGCGTCATCCGTGCCGCCCACGAGCAGGGCAAGGCGGTGCATGTTCTTGTGGACGAGACACGGCCGCGGCTGCAGGGCGCCAGGTTGACCGCCTGGGAACTGCTGCAGGAGGGCATTCCCTGCACGCTGATCGCAGACAGCGCCGCCGGCCACTTCTTGTTGCGTGGCAAGGTGGATGCCGTCATCTTCGGTGCCGATCGCGTCGCCGCGAATGGCGACGTCGCCAACAAGGTTGGCACGTACAAACTGGCGCTGGCGGCGGCCGCCAACGGTGTGCCAGTGTATTGTGCCGCACCCCTGAGCACCATTGACCTGGACATGCCTGACGGTCTCTCCATCCCGATTGAGGAGCGTCCGGCTGAGGAAGTGCTGTACATTGGCCACGAGCGCATAGCGCCGGTTGGGGTGCCCGTCGCCAATCCTGCCTTTGACGTGACGCCGGCACAGTACATAAGCGCGATCATCACCGAGGTCGGAGTACTGCGCCCACCGTTCGATGAGAGCTTGAAAGCAGCTTGCGAGGATCTTCCGGCATGAAGATCGTGGTTTGCGGCTCGATCGCGTTCGATTACCTGATGCATTTCCCCGGAGCTTTTCGCGAGCACATCCTGCCGGCCAACCTGGAGGCGCTCAGCGTCAGTTTCCTCGCCGACAGTATGCGCCGCTCCTACGGTGGCGTCGGTGCGAACATCGCCTATAACCTCGGGTTGTTGGGAGAGCATCCCCTCTTGGTCGGATCCGCAGGCCGGGACTTCGACGAGTATGGCAAATGGCTGCGCGCCGCCGGCGTTGACACCAGCGGCGTTCTGGTGGTTGAGGATGAGTACACGTCCTCTTTCTTTGTGACCACGGACGACACTGGCAGCCAGATCGCCACCTTCTACGTCGGGGCAATGAGCCATGCCGATGAGACGAGCCTGAAAGAAGCTGGGGTCACTGCCGATGACATCGTCATCGTTTCGCCGGACAAGCCAGAGGCTATGCTGCTTCACGTCGCGGAGGCGAAGGAGCTAGGCGCCAGGCTTGTGTTCGACCCTAGCCAGCAGATACCCCGACTCTCCGGCCCCGACCTGACGGCAGCGCTTGACGGCTGCTACGCTCTGACTCTCAACGAATACGAGTACGCCATGCTCAAGAACAAGACAGGCCTGTCGGACGAGCAAGTGCGCAAGGCGGTGCCAGTGTTGGTCGTGACTGCTGGCTCCCAGGGTTCCGGCATCTGGGCTGGCGGTGAATACTACAGCATTCCCAGCGCGCCGGTGAGGGCCGTGGCTGACCCAACCGGCGTGGGCGATGCTTACCGGGCCGGGCTCGTCCGAGGTTTGACGGCTGGGCTTGATTGGCCGATCTGCGGGCGAATGGGCTCGGTTGCCGCATGCTATGTGGTTGAGCACGCCGGGACTCAGGAGCATCGCTTCACACCTCAGGAATTCGTGGACCGGTTCCGGGACGCTTACGGCGAGGCATCGGCAGTAGCTGAAGTGCTGGTGCGACGCTAGCCGGCAGGCGGCTTGCCGCTCAGTGCGGCGCAGAGCGAACTAGACATCAGGAGAACCAGGTGATCAGTAGCTACGACGTTGCAGATCTTTCCCTGGCGGAGCAAGGGGTACGGCGCATCGAGTGGGCAGCCCAGGAGATGCCCGTGCTGGAGTTGATCCGGCAGCGTTTCGAACGCGAACGCCCTCTGGCGGGCAAACGGCTGAGCGCCTGCCTGCACGTCACCGCCGAGACCGCTAACTTGATGCGCACGTTGAAGGCCGGTGGGGCCGAGCTTCATCTGTGTGCCTCCAATCCACTGTCTACTCAGGACGACGTCGCCGCCGCGCTTGTCGCCACATATGGCGTCCCCACCTTTGCTATACGCGGCGAGGACAACGAGACGTATTACCGCCACATTCATGCCGTCCTCGATGCCAAGCCTCAGTTGACCATGGATGACGGCGCTGACGTTGTGTCCACTCTGCACCGAGAGCGCGCGGACTTGCTGGCTGGCGTGATCGGTGGTACGGAAGAGACGACGACAGGCGTCATCCGTTTGCGCGCCATGGCCGATCAGGGTGTGCTTCGCTACCCCATTGTTGCCGTCAACGATGCCAACACCAAGCACCTCTTCGACAATCGCTATGGCACCGGGCAATCTACGATAGACGGTATCGTACGGGCGACGAACATACTGCTTGCAGGGAAGACATTCGTCGTCTGCGGTTACGGGTGGTGCGGCCGCGGCATCGCCATGCGCGCGCGGGGGATGGGCAGCCAGGTCGTGGTGACTGAGGCTGATCCACTCCGGGCGCTGGAGGCGGTGATGGACGGCTACCGTGTCATGCCGATGCTCGAAGCAGCCGCTATCGGGGACATTTTCGTGACCGCAACTGGCGACGTGAACGTGATTGACCGCCAGCATCTGGAGCGCATGAAAAACGGAGCGATCATCGCCAACTCCGGCCACTTCAACGTCGAGATAAACATCCCGGCGCTGCGCGAGATGGCCGTGTCGGTCAGGCAGATTCGGCCTTCCGTGCAGCAGTATCAGTTGGCCGACGGCCGGCGCCTGGCTTTGCTCGGCGAAGGCCGCCTGGTCAATCTCGCGGCCGCAGAAGGGCATCCGGCTAGTGTGATGGACATGAGTTTCGCCAACCAGGCACTGTGCGCCGAGTATATGGTGCAGAATGCCGGCAGGCTCGAGAAGCGTGTCTACAGTGTGCCTGCGGACATTGACAAGGAAATCGCGCGCCTGAAGCTGCGGGCGATGGGCGTGACCTGCGACGAGCTAACTGAGGAGCAGAAACACTACCTTACTTCCTGGGAATCGGGCACCTGATCGGGGCAATAGGCCGCTATTCTGGGACCAACCGTCGCGCCCAAGAGGCGCATGCCAGCTGAGAGGAGTAGCAGATGTCAACGACCTTCACTTGTGCGGAAAAGCTGTTCCTGACTTCTGAGTCGGTGACCGAAGGTCACCCTGATAAAGTCTGCGATAGCGTCGCGGATGCCGTTCTCGATGAGATTTTGCGCCAGGACCCCGAAGCGCATGTGGCCTGCGAAGTCGCGGCGACGACCGGCGTCGTCATTATCCTGGGCGAAGTGCTCATGAAAAAGGGGCTCTACTGCAACTACGAGGCGGTCGCCCGGCGCACCATAACTGACATCGGCTACACATCCTCACAGATCGGCTTCGATGGTGCTACCTGCGCTGTGCTTGTGGCGGTGAAGGACCAGTCGCCCAACATTGCCTCGGCTGTGAGTGCATCGCTGGAAGTGCGCACCGGCGAAGCAGCCGACGCGGCCCACATGCTTGGCGCTGGCGATCAGGGCATGATGATCGGCTTTGCCTGCAATGAGACGCCAGAGTTGATGCCCCTGCCGATTTCCTATGCCCACAAGCTCTGCCGGCGCCTCGCGCAGGTGCGCAAGGACGGCACTCTGCCTTACCTGCGGCCCGATGGCAAGGCGCAGGTCACCGTCCAGTACTGCCGCGGTGTGCCCGTGCGCGTGGATGGCATTGTGGTGTCGGCTCATCATGCACCGGGGATGAGCCAGGAGCAGATACGCCGGGACATCAAGGAGCACGTCATCGCTGCGGTGGTAGACCCGAGCATGCTCGACAGCCAGACCAAGTACTGGATCAACCCCAGCGGTTGTTTTGAGGTGGGTGGGCCTGTGGGCGACTCGGGACTGAGTGGCCGCAAGATCATCGTTGACACCTACGGCGGCATCGCCCGGCATGGCGGCGGCTCTTTCTCGGGCAAGGACCCGACCAAGGTTGACCGATCGGCGGCGTATATGGCGCGCTACATCGCCAAGAATATCGTGAAAGCCGGCATCGCCGACCGGTTCGAGCTACAGGTCAGCTATGCCATCGGCAAGGCCGAGCCGGTCTCGCTCTCGGTTGAGACCTACGGCACGGGCAGGATTCCGGACGATCGCATCGTGGAACTGGTGCAGGACAACTTCAACATGTGTCCTGGGGTCATTATCGAGCGACTGAACCTGCGCCGGCCGATCTACCTGCCGACGGCGGCCTACGGGCACTTCGGTCGTGAAGACGGCGATTTCCCCTGGGAGAAGACAGACATGGCCGAATCTCTGCGCCAGCAGGCCGGCCTCTAGGGTTCGGCATGCGGATAGCAGCAGGGGCGCCCTCGGATCGGGTGGCGCCTCTTGCTGCTGTTGAAGGGCCGGTTCCGGCGAGAGGGCGAAGGCGGTCAGGCGGTGATTTGGGAGAGCGTATGCGTGCTCTGGTGACCGGCGTCAATGGCTTCGTGGGCCGGCACCTGGCTCGGCATCTGCTCGAGAGCGGCTGGGAGGTATGGGGTGCGTCCCTGCATCTCGCCGAGAGCCCGCCGGGCGTAAAGGTTTTGGCGCTTGACCTGAGCCAGCCGGACGCAGTGCTATCCGCTTTCGAGCAGGCAAAGCCGGATTTCGTCTTCCACCTGGCGGCGCAGGCGGCAGTGGCAGCTTCGCACCAGCAACCGTGGAGGACGATCAGCGCCAACGTGGGGATGCAGACGCATGTCCTGGAGACGTTGCGGCAGCATCTCCCGGGTACGGCTACTTTGGTGGTCGGGTCGGGCGACGAATATGGACTGGCGCAGGTAGCGGACTTACCCCTGCGGGAAGATGCGCCCTTGCGCCCGCTGAGCCCCTATGCCGTGAGCAAGGTGGCGCAGGATTACCTGGGCCTACAATATGCCCTGGCCTATGGGGTGCATACCGTGCGCGTCCGGCCGTTCAATCATATTGGCCCCGGCCAGGGGTTGGGCTTTGTTGCCGCCGACTTCGCTCACCAATTAGCCCTGGCCGAGGCTGGCCGTGAACCGCCCGTTATCCGTGTCGGCAACCTTTCCGCAAAGCGTGATTTCACCGATGTGCGCGATGTCGTGTGCGCCTATGGTGCCCTGGCGCAGGCAGCACTCGAGGACCGACTTCCCTGGGGCGAGGTCTATAACGTTGCCTCGGGTCGCGCAGTGGCAATCAGTGACCTCGTCGAGATGCTACTACATGAATGCCGGGTGAAGGTCGAGGTTGTCGTCGCACCTGAGCGCTTGCGGCCAGCGGATGTGCCCGTGTTCGTAGGGAGCAGCGACAAACTCAGGCAGGCGGTTGGCTGGGAGCCCAGAGTCCCCCTTGAACAGACTGTGCGGGACGTGATGAACTACTGGCGCCAGGTGGTTGCGGGCGCGATCAGTGAGTCGTAGGAGAGCACGCTGATGGCGAAAAAGGCCCTGATTACCGGCATAACTGGGCAGGATGGCTCATACCTGGCTGAGTTCTTGCTCGAAAAAGGCTACGAAGTCATCGGCATGGTTCGCCGGACCAGCACGGTTAACTTCGACCGCATCCGTCACATCCAGGACCGGCTGACCCTTGTACAAGGCGACCTTCTGGACCAAGCCTCGGTGATTGATATTCTCGCCGAGCATCGCCCCGATGAGGTGTACAATCTCGCTGCCCAGTCCTTCGTTCCCACATCATGGAAGCAGCCAGTGCTCACGGGGGAATTCACCGCGCTAGGGGTGACGCGGGTGCTCGACGCCATCCGTGTCGTCTATGGTCCTGGCAGGACGGCGCGGTTCTATCAGGCGTCAAGCTCGGAGATGTTCGGCAAGGTGCGTGAGGTACCCCAGAACGAGCACACGCCTTTCTATCCCCGCAGCCCCTACGGAGTGGCCAAGGTCTACGGCCACTGGATAACCGTGAACTACCGCGAGAGCTATGACATGTTTGCCTGTTCTGGCATACTGTTCAATCACGAGAGCCCACGGCGGGGCTTCGAGTTCGTCACCCGAAAAGTGACGCACGAGGTCGCGCGCATCAAGCTCGGCCTCAGCCGCGAACTCGCTCTTGGCAACCTGGAGGCACAGCGGGACTGGGGCTATGCCGGCGATTACGTCCAAGCCATGTGGCTGATGCTGCAGCAGAACCAGCCTGATGACTACGTGGTGGCGACGGGTGAAACGCACTCGGTGCGCGAGCTATGTCAGGTCGCCTTCGAGCATGTAGGGCTGGACTACCGGGACTTCGTGCGCGTGGATGCGAGGTTCCTCCGGCCTGCGGAAGTTGACCAGCTGGTCGGCGATGCCGCAAAGGCGCGCTCGGTGCTCGGCTGGCGGCCAAACGTCAGTTTTGCCGAACTGATCAGGATGATGGTAGACGCTGATCTCGAGCTGTTGCGCCAGGAGAAGAGCTAGCAGGTGCGCTTGGTGGACACGCATGCCCATCTGGCGGACCCGTGTTTCGATGCTGACCGGCCCGCCGTCCTTGAGAAAGCAGGCGCTGCCGGTGTGACCGCCATCATTGCCGTCGGAGCTGACCTGGCGAGCAGTGAGGCGTGCGTCAAGCTTGCGGCGACGGCGGACAGCGTGTGGGCCGCTGTGGGTGTTCATCCACATGAGGCCGGAGGCCTGAACGAAGACGGACTGGAGGCACTACGTCTCCTGGCCAGGCGAGAGCGGGTGGCCGCCATCGGCGAGACGGGCCTCGATTTCTACCGCAACCTGGCGTCACGGGAAGATCAGCGGCGGGCTTTCGAAGCCCACCTGGCCCTGGCGGCGGAAATGAACAAGCCGGTTGTCATCCACGCGCGCCAGGCCTACGATGAAGTGCTGGGAATGCTTGAACCCTGGGCGGGGCAGTTGCGTCCTGTGTTACATTGTTTCGGCGGAGATGAGAATCATCTGCGGCGGGCGCTGGATTTGGGCTGCATGATATCGTTTGCGGGAACGCTGAGCTATCCCAAAGCGGATGGACTCCGGGTTCTGGCCGCGCAGGTGCCATTGGAGCGTTTGCTGATCGAGACCGATTGTCCCTATCTGTCACCGCAGCAAGTGCGGGGCCGGCGGAATGAGCCTGCCTTCCTGGCCTACACCGCTGCTGCCCTCGCGCAGGTGCGCGGCCTGAGTCTCGAGGATCTGGCTGAGATCACTAGTGCCAATGCGGAGGACACGTTTGATCTCACCTAGGGAGATGGCGATTGCCCAGCTGGCCGATCTGCTGTCGCCAGTGCGTGAGCAGCTACGCCTGGTTGAGGCGCGAATCAGTGAGGCGGTGCAGACGGAGCAGCCGGAGCTGACAGCAGCTTACCGCAGCCTTTTGGCCGGCGGAAAGCGGCTTCGACCGGCGTTGACGCTGCTCGCGGCCGGGCCGGATGGGGCAGCCAAGGCAGAGGTCATCGCGCTTGGCGCGGCTCTCGAGATGCTGCATGCCGCTACCCTGATCCACGATGACGTTGTGGACGCTGCTCCCGTGCGCAGGGGGCAGCCGACCATCTATGCCAGGCAAGGGGCCGACGTCGCCATCCTGGCCGGGGATCACCTGTTCGCCAGAGCCGCGGTGGTCGTCACTGAGACGCAGTCCTTCGAGGCTCTGCGGGTCTTCGCCCAGACGCTGGTAACGATCTCCGACGGCGAACTGCGCCAGGTCTGGCGCAACTCTCACTTGCCGGACATGGACGAGTACCTGCGCTTGATTTACGCGAAGACAGCTTGCCTGTTCGAGTCGGCAGCTCTTGGCGGAGCCCTGCTGGCCGGGTTGCCGCGAACTCACGTGGAACGATTCGCCCGCTACGGGCGTGACCTTGGTCTCGCCTTCCAGATCGCAGATGATGCGCTGGATTACTCGGGAAACCCGGACGTGATGGGGAAACCCGCCCAGAATGATCTTGAGCGCGGCCTGCTGACCCTGCCAGCCCTCCTCTGCCTTTGGGATGGCGGCCACGACGGGCGCTCCCTCGACCTCAGCAGCAAGAGCGAACGGCAAAGGCTGGTGCAGTCCGTGCTCGCCGGAGGCTTTCACAGGCAGGCTCTTGAGCGTGCTCGCGCCTATGCTGAGCAGGCCTGGGAGAGCATCGCTGGCATCGTCGAGGGCGCCTACGCAGAGTCGCTGCGCGGCCTGGCTGGTTTCGCCACCGCACGCACCAGCTAGCCTCGGTGTCCGGCCCATCCGTTTCTGTCTCGGCGATAATCGTCAGCTACAACGTTCTTTCCTTGTTGCGGCGTTGCATTGAGTCACTGTTGGCGCAGCAACCCGTGCCCGAAGTCATCGTGGTTGATAACGCCTCGAGCGACGGTTCGGCCGAGGCAGTGCGCCGGGAGTACGGCGGAGTCCGAGTGGTCGAGAGTAAGACCAACCTGGGCTACGGTGGCGGCATCAACCGCGGCATATGCGCCAGCCATGGCGAGCTGCTGCTCTTGCTCAACAGCGACACCGAGATGCTGCCTGGGGCGCTCGCATCACTGATGTGCTTGATGCAGCGCGATGGCAGCGTGGGTGTGGCTGCCCCTCGTCTGGTGTTTCCCACGGGCGAGGTCCAGTCTTCTCGCCGGCGCTTCCCCTCCATGCCAGTCCTCCTGACTGAGAGCACGGCCTGGCGGAATCTGCCGGCCGTGCGTGGAGCGCTTCGCTCATATTACTGTCACGATCGCCCGCACTCCCATTGTCAGGCCATAGACTGGGCCGTAGGTGCCTGCCTGCTGGTCCGCCGACAAGCGCTCGAAGAGGCGGGCGCCATGGACGAATCGTACTTCATGTATTCAGAGGAAGTTGACCTGCAGCGCCGCCTGCGCCAACTCGGCTGGCAGGTGGTGTACGAACCGTCGGCGACCGTTGTTCACCATGAGAGCATGAGCGCTGACCAGTCACTGCCTGGCAAGGTGGCAGAGTTCAACCGTGCCAAGGTGACCTATGCTGCCAAGCATCTGGGGGCGATGCAAGCGCGCCTCCTGCGCTATGACCTTCTCGCCAGCCTCGGACTGGAGCTAGCGAAGGAAAGCGCGAAGCTAGCAGTTGGCCACAAGCCAGACCTGCGTCGGAGCCGTATCGCCCTGTATCGCCAGGTGCTGCGGGGCGGGCTGCGGCCGCGAGAGTGACGCAGATGAAGCTGCTGCTGGTTGCAGGCGAGTTCCCACCCATGCAGGGAGGGTTGGGCGATTTCAGCTGTCGCCTGGCAACAGCCTTGGCCAAGCAGGGCTGCGACATCTCGGCATTTGTGCCCTCTGCTGCTGTCCCCTGCGAACCGCTGCCGTTCCCGGTTCTGCCGCGGGCGGGCCGTTGGGGCTGGCAGGACCTGGCTCGTCTAGCCGGCTTAGCACGCCGCTACGACCTCGTGAACCTGCAGTACCAGGCGGCCGCCTACGCAATGCGTGTGCCCATCCACTTCCTGCCACTGGTTTGCCGGGTCCTGGGTGTACCGCTGGTGACGACGTTCCACGATCTGCGCGTGCCGTACTTGTTCCCCAAAGCAGGACGTCTAAGGGCCGAGGCAATCCGGGGACTCCTCCGAAGCAGCGCCGCTGCCATCCTCACAAACGAAGAGGACCTGGAGGCGGCGAGGATGATCGCACCGGCGACACGGCTGCAACTGGTGCGCATAGGGAGCAATGTCGAGCCGGCTGCGTTCGACGCCGATCTGCGCCTCAGCTTGCGCCGACAGTGGGGTTGTCGCGAGGATGCTACAGTGGTTTCCTACTTCGCGTTTCTCAACGCCAGCAAGGGTGCGCTCGATCTTGTGCAGGCGGCGGCCAAGCTGAGGGCTGCTGGCGTTGACCTCTGGCTGGCGTTTATCGGCGGCCAGACGGGTGCCTCCGACCCAAGCAACGTGGCGTACGCTCAGCAGGTGCAGCAGGCTATTGACGAGCTGGGCCTGCGTGAGCGTGCCATCTTCACTGGCTATCTCGAACCGGCGGCTCTCTCTGCGGCGCTATATGCCAGCGACATCTGCGCTCTCCCTTATCGCGATGGCGCTTCCTACCGACGTGGCAGCCTGATGGCGGCGCTGGCGCATGGCCTGCCTGTGGTGACCACTACGCCAGCGGTCAATACTCCCGGACTCTCGGAGGGCGAGAACATCAGATTGGTGCCGCCCGCGGATCCGGCGGCGCTCGCCGCGGCCATAGCGCAGCTGGCGACAGATGCGAGCGAACGCGCCCGCCTCAGCCGGGCGGCGAAAACTCTGTCGCGGCGTTTCGCCTGGGATACGATCGCTCGGGAGACGCTGGATGTCTACACCGCGGTCATGACGGAGCGCGGCCATAAGCGAGCCTCGAAGGCCGAGACGTGATACAATCGGCGCTGGTGCAGGGGGAGGAGTGCAGGGCTATCACGGAGCGGTCTCCACGGTCGTAGGAGAGAGGGCCATTGGTGGCGGGCAGCGCCTTGTGACGGTGATCTGTCTATGTCTGGCGCTCGCCGCCTTCGTTGGCCTGGGCGTGGCGCTGCTGGGGCCGCTTGTTTTCCTCGCCTGCGCAATCGCTCTTGCAGTGGCGCTTGCGCTGCTCAGCAGCAGCATCTATCCGCTGTGGTGCATGCTCGCGGTGATAATCCTGCTCCCGTTCGCCACGCTGCCGGTTGACCTCGGGGTTGTGCCCACTTTCCTCGAGGTGGCGTTGGTCGCTACCCTGGTGGTCGGTGCGCTCAGCCGCCTGCGCGCTGGTAGATACTTGCTGGAGGTCTCGCCTGTCGGCTGGTTTCTGCTGGCACTGATGGGGCTGATGTTGGGGTCGTTTGTGCTCGGCATGGGATACGCGCGACCCACAGTCACCTCGCTGCGGCGTTTCGCTGACATGCTCTTGAGTCTGTTTTCGTTCTACATTGTGCTGAACCTGCTCAGCGAACCCGGGGACCTGCAGCGGACGGTGCGCTTCATCCTCTGTTGCGCAGGGGCGGCGGCCTTTCTGGGCGTTGCTCTGTACTTTATGCCGCAGAGCTTGTCGGAGCGGCTGCTCGCATCCCTCGGGCGTTTGGGCTACCCGACCAGCGGCATCTTGCGCTACATCGAAGATGACCCCAACCAGCCACTTCGGGCCATCGGCACGTCGGTGGACCCGAATGTCTTCGGCGGCATGCTGGCATTCATGGGTGGAATCGCTGTGCCACAGCTGTTCCTGCCTGGCAGTCCACGCCGCCGTCTGCTGGTGTTGGCAGTGCTCGCCGTGGTGGCGCTGGCTCTGCTGCTCACCTTTTCGCGCAGCTCCATGGTTGGGCTAGCGGCGGCCTTGCTGATCCTGGGGCTAATGCGGTACCGAAAACTCCTCTGGTTGCTGCTGGCTGGAGCACTGCTCATCGTCATTCTGCCACCGACCCAAGCCTACGTACTGCATTTCATCGAGGGGGTACAGGGGCAGGACCTGGCCACTCAGATGCGGTTCGGCGAGTACAAGGACGCGCTGACCCTGATCAGCCGTTATCCATGGTTCGGCGTCGGCTTCACTGGTGCGCCGGACGTTGATATCTACATTGGTGTGTCGAGTCTATACTTGCTCATTACCGAAGAGATGGGCCTGGTGGGCCTGGCCCTTTTTCTTGTGACAGCGGCTTCGTTCTTCATCTACACCTGGCCGCGCGCCCGACTGGCGCGCCGCATGACGCCAGAACTCGAGGCAGTGATCCTCGGCTGCGAGACGGCGGTCATGGCCGGTTTGGTCGCAGGGGTATTGGACCACTACCTGTTTAACCTTGCCTTTCCGCACGCCTCGGCCTTGCTCTGGGTCACGATTGCCATTGGCGTGGCTGCAGCGAGGGCGGCTGAGCGCGGCCCGGCGCTGCAGGCATCTCCGCATGCTGGAACCAGCTCTCACTTTGACGCTCAAGGGCTTGGAACATAGCATGGCGGCGGTCCTAGCCTGGAGGAAAGACTGATGGAGCAACCCCTGGCAGTTATGTTCGGTGCCGGCAATGTTGGGCGCGGCTTTCTGGGCCAGTTATTCACCGAATCGGGTTACCGGGTCACGTTTGTGGATGTAGTGCGGCCGCTTGTGGAGGCATTGAACCGGCGAGGGGCATACACCCTACAGCTTGTGACTGACGAGGCGGTGCAGGAGTACACCATCACCAATGTGTCAGCGCTCTTCCCGAGCGATACTGAAGCTGTCGCCGGGGCCCTGGCCAGTTGCGCCATCGCTGCGACCGCTGTTGGCGTCAATGCACTACCTAAGATCGCTCCTGTGGTGGCAGCGGGCCTGGAGCGGCGCCGCCTGGCTGGCGAGGCGGATCCCCTTAACATAATCATCTGCGAGAACCTGAAGGGTGCTCCCGACTTGTTTGCCGAGATGTTGCGGCCGTATCTCTCTGAGGAGGGGCGCCAGTACCTGGAGGAGCAAGTCGGGCTTGTGGACGCGGTCATCAGTCGCATGGTGCCCATAATGCCGCCCGAGATCGCCGAGCGCGACCCGAGCTTCATCATGGCTGAACCCTACAAGATCCTGCCCGTGAACCGGCTGCGCTTCAAGGGTCGTATTCCCGAGATCGTCGGCATGGAGCCAAAGGACAACTTCGAAGCCTATGTTGACCGCAAGTTGTATACGCATAACGCCGGTCACGCCATGCATGCCTACCTCGGGTATCTGCGAGGCTACACCTATGGCTACGAAGCTCTGGGGGACCCGGTGATCTTGGGGCTGACGCGGCAGGCCATGCAGGAATCGAGCGAGGCACTCATTGCCCGGCACGGTTTTGCCCGGTCTGATCAGTATGCTCATGTCGAGGACCTGCTGCGCCGGTTCCGCAACCATCGCCTGGGTGACACTGTTTTCCGCCTCGGTCGGGATCCACTGCGCAAGCTGGGGCCACAGGACCGGCTGGTGGGAGCGGCGCGCCTCGTGGTGGAGACCGGTGGCGTGCCCGATGCCCTGACATGGGGCATTGCTGCTGCCCTGCTGTTTGACCCGGCGGAAGACCCGGCGGCGATGCAATTGCAGGAGCTGCTGCGCTCCGCCGGTCTGGCTGAGACACTGCGCCGGGTGAGTGGCATTGAACCGGGTAGCCCTCTGTCGGCTATGATTGCCGAACGTTATGAGCATCTGAAGCAAGGCTGCTGGCCGGCTCTCGCCGCGCAAGCGGCCGATTAGGAGGGACTAGATGGTGGTCGAATCGTCTTCGGTTTCCGGAAGCGCCGGTGAGGGCGCTGGCTTGTCGCTGCCCGCGAAGGAGGAGTTGCTGACCTACCTGCGGCAGATGTGCGAGATACGCAACTTCGAGGACACGGTCTATGACCTTCTCGGCCGCGACGTGATCAAGGGCGCCTCGCACCTGTACGCTGGCGAGGAGGCGGTTGCTGTAGGAGCGTTGGCAGCGATCCGCGACGACGACTACATCACCAGCACTCACCGCGGCCATGGTCACTGCCATGCGCATGGAGACAAGCACGCCAAGACGCCCGAAGCTAAACAGGATCATCTCAACCGTATGATGGCGGAACTGTGCGGGCGGGAGACGGGCTATTGCCGTGGCCGCGGCGGGTCAATGCACATTGCCGACGTATCCAAGGGCAACCTGGGCGCCACCGGCATCGTCGGCGGCAACATTCCTGTGGCCACCGGGGCCGGCGTATCCATCCAGATGCGGGGCACCGACCAGGTGGTGCTCTGCTTTTTCGGGGACGGCGCCACGAATACCGGCAGTTTCCACGAATCCCTGAACATGGCCTCAACCTGGAACCTGCCGGTTGTCTACATCTGCGAGAACAACCTTTACGGCATGTCCGTGCCCTTCTGCAAGGCGGCGAAGTGCCCTGATGTCTCAGAGCGTGCCAGCGCCTACGGTATTCCTGGCGTTATGGTTGACGGCATGGATGTACTGGCGGTGCGCGAAGCAGTAGCCACCGCCGTCGAGCGAGCCAGGCGCGGCGAGGGGCCGACATTGATTGAGTGCAAGACCTACCGCTACTACGGGCATTCGCGCAGCGACCCGCGCGTCTACCGCACCAAGGAAGAAGAAGCTGCCTGGCGCGCCCGCGACCCGATCAAGCGTTTCGAGCAGTTCCTGCTCAGCCAGGGCCTGGCGACACAGGCGGAGATCGAGACAATCGAGCAACGAGCAGAGCAGGCCATTCAGACAGCGGTTGACTTCGCTCTCAAAAGCCCGATGCCTTCCCCCGATGAGTTGTATGAGGACGTGTACGCGCCAACCAGCTACGCTCCTGACGTAGTTCAACACGAAAAGGAACTGCGTGCCGCTGTCCGCGACGGCAGGGTCGAGCGTGTGCTCACCTATGGCCAGGCGCTCAACGAAGCACTGCGCGAGGAGATGACCGCCAACGAACGCGTGTTCGTCATGGGCGAGGACGTTGGCCTGTACGGGGGTGCTTATGCCGTGACGCGGGGCCTGCTGAAGGATTTCGGGGAGGCGCGCGTGCGCGATACGGCGATCAGCGAGGCCGCCATCGCCGGTGCCGCAGTCGGGGCCGCGATGACCGGCATGCGGCCAGTGGCTGAGATCATGTACATAGACTTCACGCCTCTTTCCATGGACCAACTGGCCAACCAGGGGGCGAAGAACCGCTACATGTTTGGCGGCAAGACCACGGTGCCTTTGGTCCTGCGAACCGAAGGTGGCGCTGGGCGGAGCATCGCTGCTCACCATTCGCAGAGCCTGGAAGCGCTCTGGATCCATTTCCCCGGCATCTACGTGGTCATGCCATCCACGCCGTACGACGCCAAGGGCTTGCTCAAGGCTTCGATCCGGGATGATAACCCGGTGATGTTCATCGAGCACAAGATGCTTTACAACACGAAGGGCCCTGTGCCGCAAGAAGATTACATAATCCCGCTGGGCGTGGCCGACGTGAAGCGCGAGGGCACCGATGCGACCATTGTTGCCTACTCGCGCGGCCTGCTGCGCTCTCTCGAGGCGGCAGAGTTGCTGGCTCAGGAGGGGATCAGCGTTGAGGTGGTTGACCCGCGCACCCTGAAGCCTCTGGATCTTGATACGATCGTCGCTTCGGTGAAGAAGACTGGGCGGGTCGTGCTCGTGAGTGAGGCCTACAAGACGGGTGCCTTCACGAGTGAACTGGCGATGCTGATCAACGAGGCAGCGTTTGACTACCTGGACGCACCGATCGAGCGCGTATGTGGAGCGGACGTCCCCGTGCCGATGGCCGAGACGCTGGAAGACGCTGCCATCCCAGACGCGGCTCGCATCGCCGCCGCGGTTCGTAAAGTACTGCGCTGACAGGGGGGACGATGGCGACGGAGGTTATCTTCCCGAAACTGGGCGAGACCATGCGTGAGGGTACCATCGCCGAATGGCTGGTGCAGGAAGGGCAGCAGGTCAAGAAAGGTGATGCCCTCTTCCAGATGGAATCGGACAAAGCTGTTCTGGATGTTCCCTCTCCTGCCAGCGGCATCGTTCGCAAGATCCTGGCGCCCAAGGGCAAGACGGTACCGATCCTGAGCGTCGTCGCCGTCATCGCCGGGCCGGACGAGGACATCTCGCGCTACGAGGCGGGTGGCCCGTCCGCGCCAGCGCCGGCAGGCGCCACAGCCCCGGGCGCGCCCACAGGGGTTACCGAGGTGAGCGCGCCTCAGGCCGAGCCGGCGCCAGCCCCGGAAGCGAGCGAGCGGGTTTTCGCCTCACCACGTGCCAGGCGGTTGGCGAGGCTGGAGGGCGTAGACATTGAGGGCCTGACGGGCAGCGGCCCTGGGGGCCGCATCGTCGAGCGAGATGTTGAGCAGTACCTGGAGCAGCGCCCGCGCGCCAGCACCGCTGCCGTGGAACTGGCGCGTAGGAGCGGGGTGGACCTGGGCAGCATATCTCTAGCTCCCGGAGTGAGCCGGCTGACCAGCGCTGAGGTGGCGGCCGTCGCCGGAGCGCCGGTCGGGCCGGAGGCGCCTGCGCCTGCTCCCACGGCTGGCGAGGAGGCAGTCCTGGAGAGGGTGCCGTTGAGCGGCATCCGCGGCCGGATCGCTGCCAAAATGGCCGAAAGCTCCGCCACAACCGCCGCGTTCACCCTTACGTCGGAGGTGGATGCAAGTGCGCTCGTGCACTGGCGGGAAAGGCTCAAGGCGGCGGCCAAGCCCGGTGAGCGGGTGCCGACCTACAACGACCTGCTGATTCGCCTGCTGGTGGTCGCTCTGCGCGAGTACCCGCGCATGAATGCCCGCCTCGAGGGTGGGGAGTTAGTGGCCTACGGGAGCATCAACATCGGCGTGGCTGTTGATGCCGAACGCGGGCTTTTGGTCCCGGTTCTCAGAGACGCCGGCCATAAGAGCTTGAGCGAGATCGCGGCCACAACTGCCGACCTGGTTCAAAGGGCTCGCTCTGGCGACGTGACGCCTGACGATTTTGTGGGCGGCACGTTTACCATCACCAACCTTGGAATGTTCGAGATAGACGCCTTCACGGCAATCATCAACATCCCTGAAGTGGCCATTCTGGGTGTCGGCCGGATCAAGGAACGCCCGGTTGTTCGCGATGGGCAGGTTGCCGTTCGGCCGACCGTTGTCCTCAGCCTCACCGTGGACCACCGTCTTGTTGACGGTGCGCCAGCGGCGCGCTTCCTGCAGCGTCTGTGCCAGCTGATCGAGGAGCCGCTCCTCGCTCTATGAGCCATGAATGGGCACGGGTACGAGCCAAGGCCGGCTGCGGCCGCTGCTCGCACCCGTGCCCATATTACCGCATGTGTATATGCTCCAGTATAATATCTCTATAGCAAGCTGTGTACGCATAGATGAGCTACTGAGTTGACAATGGCCGTGAGCACTAGTGCCGCTGAAATCCAGGAGCTTCCCCGTTCCTTGCGGGATAAGCTGCCTGAGGCAGAACTCGCCCCCGTGGCGCGCGCCTATGCGCGTGCTGCGGCTGCCCACCAAGGGCAGGTGCGCGCCTCAGGCGAACCTTACATTCAGCACTCTTTGGCTGTAGCCGAGATACTCGCGGACCTGCGGCTGGATAGCAGGACGATCATGGCCGGGCTGCTGCATGACGTGGTGGAGGACACGCCGGTCACTCTGGACGAGATTCGGCAGGAGTTTGGCGACGAGGTGGCCTCTCTGGTGGATGGTGTCACCAAACTGGGCCAGCTCGACGAGCTCGGCAGGAGCAAGGAGGGCAGCCATGGTCAGACGGATGTAAGAGCCGAGAGCCTGCGCAAGATGTTCCTGGCCATGGTTGACGACGTCCGCGTCATGCTCATCAAGCTGGCCGACCGGTTGCACAATATGCGCACTCTTGGTGCCATGCCTGAGGACAAGCGCAAGCGCACAGCCAGGGAGACGCTCGAGATCTTCGCTCCGCTGGCCAACCGGCTTGGCATCTGGCAGATGAAGTGGGAACTCGAGGACCTGTCCTTACGGCATCTGGACCCTGAGGTCTACCGCGAGATCGCCAACCATCTCGAAGAACGGCGGCGCGACCGCGAAGCCGATGTGCAGCAGATCGTCGCGCTGCTCAAGGCAAAGCTGAAAGAGCAGGGCATAGAGGCTGAGGTCACGGGGCGCGCCAAGCACATCTACAGCATCTACAAGAAGATGCAGCGCAAGTCCCTCGATTTCGAGCACGTGTATGACGTGCGTGGCGTCCGCATCATCGTGGACACCATACCGGAGTGCTACGCTGCCCTGGGAACCGTGCACACTCTCTGGCGGCCACTGCCTGGCACTTTCGATGACTTCATAGCCACTCCCAAGGACAACATGTACCAATCGCTGCACACAGCGGTAGTCGGGCCAGGTGGGCGGCCGCTGGAGGTGCAGATACGAACCTGGGAGATGCACCGCGCCGCCGAGTATGGCATCGCCGCTCACTGGCGCTACAAGGAGCCTGGCTCCAGGCGCGACGTCGTCTTCGAGAACAAGATCGCCTGGCTGCGCCAGCTGATGGAGTGGCGCCAGGACGTTACCGACGCGAAGGACTTCGTTGACAGCCTGAAGACGGACGTCTTCCGCGACCGCGTCTACGCTTTCACGCCGAAGGGCGATGTTATTGACCTGCCGGTGGGCAGCACGCCGATAGATTTCGCCTACCATGTGCACACCGAGATCGGGCATCGCTGCCGGGGCGCCAAGGTTAACGGACAACTTGTCGGCCTTGATTATCAGCTCAAGAACGGCGATCAGGTTGAGATTCTGACTGCGAAGCGCGGCGGGCCGAGCCGCGACTGGCTCAACCCGGACCTCGGCTATACCCGTACCGCGCGCGCCAAGCAGAAGATCCGTGCCTGGTTCAAGAAGCAGGATAGAGAGCAGAATGTCGCTCTCGGGCGGGACATGCTGGACCGTGAGCTTAAGCGGCTCGGCTACGAAGGCACCATGGACCAGATCGCCGCCCTGTTCAACTATGAAAGCGTAGACGATCTGCTTGCAGCGCTTGGCTATGGCGACCTGAACACGCAGCAGATCGCCAGCAAGATTCTCGATGTAGAAGAGAAGCCGGCCGAAGAGGCAGCCGAGGAGCGACACGGCCAGACGGCCAGTTCCGAAGTCACCGTGCGCGGTGTCGGCCGGGTGCTGACAACCATGGCGCATTGCTGCAACCCTTTGCCGGGTGACAGCATAATCGGCTATGTGACCCGCGGGCGTGGCGTGACGGTGCACAGGCGCGATTGCCCCAATATCCTCAACAACCCAGACGTCGAGCGGCTGATCGAGGTTGATTGGGGCACCGGTCACGATGATGGGCAGACTTACCCCGTGTCGGTGGCCATCCGGGCCTGGGATCGCGGCGGTCTGCTCCGAGATATCGCTCAGGTGGTGGCCGACGAGGACATCAACATGAGCGCCGCGAACGTCGTTACGCACAAGAAAGAGAACATGGCGACTTTCACCGCCACGCTCGAGATCAGGAACATGGCTCAACTGAGCCGGGTGCTGGCGAAGCTCGAGCACCTGCCCAACGTGCTGGAAGCGCGCCGCCTGACAGGCTGAAAGGGGCAGGCCCGCGCCGCGGGCCTGCCACGCATCACTGCGTGATGTCGGCGCTTCGCGCGCCCGTGGCCCGCATCAGGTCGGCGGGGTTCAGTTCCAAGCCCAAGGTATGCTTGCCACCGCTGATGCTGACCAGTTCCTCCGCAAGTATGTGCTCATCCATGACCACGGCAATCCGCTTCTTCAGCCCAAGGGGACTCACTGAGCCGGGCTCGTAGCCCGTGATTGCAGCGACTTCATCATGCCTGGCCATGCTCAGCCCTTTCATCCCCAGCACGGTGGCCAGCTTGTGCAGGCTTAGCATGCGGTCGCCCTGCACAAGCGCCAGGTAGTACTTTCGGCCGGGGGCGACGACCAGGAGCGACTTGACCACCCGGCTGAGGGGCAGGCCCCGCGCCTGGGCGGCATCTTCGGCGTGAAAGGTGGCTTCTTCCTGCCATACGGCCTTGTACGGCACGCCAAGCGCATCCAGTTGCCGCATAGCCACGGTCTTGACGGCTTTCGCCATATAGCTTTCCCGGGCGTAATCAGGATAGCTGTCTGACGGCCTCGATTCGGTGGCTCTCCAGCGAGCGGTTCACAGCCATGGTGACGAAATGCGTCCGGAGCGCCTCGCGGTAGTCGCAGCGCAAGTGCGAGCCATCTTTGCCGGCGACCGCCTTGACGAATGCCTCGTCCTCGAGGAAGTAGGGGTCAACCGTCGCCGTGTAGGTGGTATGCTCGTTGCTACCGTAAACGGTGAGGGTGCGAGAACCTTGCTCCAGCCGGATATCTCGCCCGATGAGGTCTATGCCGACCTTGTCTGCGCCCGGTGGCAAGAGATCCGCTGAAGAGATGTTGCCGATGGTGCCGCTGGCGAACTGCAGGTTCGCCGTGGTGGTGTCCTCGATGTCGTACCCCGGGATGTCCCGGCGCAGGCCACTGAACCCCAGCGCGTAGACCTCGGTCACCTCGCCCAGCAGATAGCGGGCCAGATCGAAGATGTGAGTCGTCTGCTCCACGGCCTGGCCGCCAGAGCCCTGCTTGCGCCGCCACCAGTCCACGCCGGGCATGCCGCCCATCCAGTAGCCAAGAGCCATGGCAAAGCGAGTGCTGGCGGTGATCGCTTTGGCGCGGTCGGTGGTGTCCAACCAGCGCCAATTGTAGCCGACCGCGGAGATCACGCCGGCTGCGGTGATGGCCTCGTAGATCTCGATGGCCTTCTCCGTCGTCGTGGCTATCGGCTTCTCGACAAACAGGGCCAGGCCGGCCGTGGCGGCGTCTATTTCCTGACGTTCGTGGGCGAAAGGCGGCAGGCAGACATAGACGGCATCAAGCCTGCCCTCGTCCAGCATTCGCTGGTATGAGTCGTACACACGGCAAGCCGGGAACTGCCTGGCGGCTGCCTCGGCACGCTCTCGGGCCACGTCATACATGGCAACTACGTCTGCCGTGTCAATGCGCAGCAGGCCACGCATATGAGTCTGCGCAATGCCACCAGTTCCGATGAACCCGATGCGGACTGACATCATCTGCCTCCATCATGCTCTTTCATTGACAGGCCGTGGCGAGATTGCATAGACTGGGCGGCATCCACGAGTGAGGAAAGCCATTGACCCTGAGTGAAGCCATCGCCCGTTACCTGCCGGCGGTTGAGGACGCCATGCGCTGCATCTTATCCCCGCCCAGCGATGAGTTCAAGCGATTCTACGGCATGATGCGCTATCATCAGGGCTGGCTGGATGAGGCGCTGCAGCCGCAGGCAGGGGCCTCGGGAAAGCGGGTTCGACCGGTGCTGTGCCTGCTCTGCTGCCAGGCGGTTGGTGGCCAATACGAAAGCGCCACCTCTCTGGCGGCAGCGATCGAGCTTATGCATAGTTTCACTCTCGTGCATGACGACATCGAGGACCGTTCGGAGACGCGGCGTCATCGCCGCACGGTGTGGGCGGTATGGGGCGAGGCGCACGGTGTCAACGTTGGCGACGCCATCTTCGCTGCAGCGCACCTGGGCCTCTATCAACTCTCGACCAAGGTTCAGCCGGCGCTGGCCCTGGAACTCGCCGCTGCGTTCGATGACACCTGCTTGCGCCTTTGTGAAGGACAGTACCTCGACATGGACTTCGAGGGACGGCGAGAGGTATCCGTCTCGGAGTACATGACCATGATCGAGCGCAAGACAGCCGCCCTCATGGCCCTGGCAGCCTGGAGCGGCGCCAGGGCAGGCGGTGCCGATAGGCGCCGGGCAGAGGCGTTTCGCGGCTTGGGCCTCGAACTCGGCCTTGCCTTCCAGATCCAGGACGACCTGCTCGGGGTCTGGGGCGATGAGCAAGAGACAGGCAAGTCCACCTCGACAGACATCGCCTCGGCCAAGAAGACTTTGCCATACATTCTCGCCCTTGAGACTCTGCCAGCCCCCCTGGCCCAGGAACTGACGGGACTGTACTCGCTTTCAGAGCGGGGACCGGCTGAGGTGCAGCGAGCGCGCGAACTCATCGAGCTTTCCCGCGCACGCGAGCGCTGCGAACAGGCGGCGCAAGAACATCACGGCGCGGCGCTGGAGCACTTGCGCGCTTCTCAAGCGGAGCCAGGTGCTGCCCAGGCACTGGTCGAGCTTATCGAGCAACTGGGTGGCCGGAGAGCCTAGGGAACTGAGCCTGAGCGGCCGCCCGCGGTTGCGGTTCGCCCCACCATCACTTGCTGGTCACAGCCGGCACTCTCTTGCTGCTGTTGACGAGGCGGCGCCGCTGTCGCAGCCAAAGGCTGAGCGCGAACAGCGTGGCCCCACATGCGATTATCGCTGGGGGCACGAAACTCGCCGGGCCTGGGTCGCGCCACACTCTGAAGGCGTCAATGTCCACCGTGCCACTCAATACTCTGAGCGTAACCGCGTGCTGGCCATCGGGCAATCCGCTCGCCAGCCCGAGTTCGGCGAACCCTGGTCCAGATGTGTACTGCACCGGTGCTCCGCCATCCACTTGCACCGCCACCGTCGCCGGGCCAGCGAGGCGGACGGCGAGGCCTGTGCCCCGCCAGGCAAACCGCAGGTCACCCGATGCGCTGGACATAACCGTACCATACAGCGAACCGGTGGCTGGCTGAGTCCGCCAGCCTCCCTCATACTGGATTGCCCAATGGCTCGCCTGATGCATGCCCAGGCCGAGCACCGGCGTGCTGTGCGTGAGTTGTTTGAGGGCGGCATAGGCCGGCATGGGTGTGAAGTCCGGGTCCACGAGGCGGAAATAGTACATGGGCTGCGCCGCCTCGGCATCGGTTGCGCGCTTGAAGAACCAGTAGTTGATCACGCCCATCCAAGGCCACTCTGCCTGCGCTCTCTGGTAAGCGAGGACATCGTATTCGGCCTGCTGAGCGAGGCTGACCCGCCCGTAGGCAGGGTAGGCTGCCAGGCTCGTGGGGATGGCGTTCCAATTCATCTCGGAAACCCAGATTGGCTTGGCGGAGTCCCCGTTCTTGACCATGATGTCCCGGATATACAGGGGCCGCGAGAAGTCCAGCACCCTTGGGCGCATGCGGCGGTCGAGTGGTCCGCTCCACAGGCCGTAGCCCTGGATACTGAGAATGTCGAAGTAAGGCGCTGCCCCGGCATCGTACATGCGCTGCAGGAAGATGAAATCGTTCATTGCCGGCTGGCTGCTGCCATGGCGAACCGGGTCATTCTCGATGGTCGCCGCCAGGGCTCCAGCCAAAATCACGCAGTCCGGGTCAGCTGCTTTGGCGCGGGTGTAGGCGACGCGCAGAAGCCTCGTGTAAGCTTCCGGGTTCACCTCCTGCTCGCCCCACTCGGGGTATATGTTCGGCTCATTCCAGATCTGATAGAAGCGAATGCGGCCGCGGTAACGGCTGACGACGGCGGCGACGAAGTCTCCGTAGTCGTTGTAGTTGTCGGGGGGTGCAAACGTGCCAGCGGCGTCACCTTGTGCGCGCGACCAAGATGGCGGCGTGCTCAGGCGGGCGATGATCTGGATGTGGTACTTCTCTGCAAGAGCAACGATGTTATCGTACTTGGCCCAGGCGGAGATGCACGTGCCCTGGCGGCAATCCCGATAATCGCCCTTGCCCTGAATCTCGATGTCCTGCCAGGGAAACTCCTGGCGGATCCACTTGAAGCCAGCATCGGCGATCATGCGCATCGCCTGCTCACGCTTGGCTGGCTCAACTTCCTGCTCCAGAAAAGTGTTGATGCCGTACGGGTTAACGTCGGCGTAGCGCACCGGCAGGTTGGGGTCCACGTGCGGCTGAAGGCGCGTCATATCGGACACGAGATGGAACAGGCCGCGCAACTGCGGCAGAGGCTCTTCTTCGCCGGTCCACCCGCGCGCCTCGCCGGAAACGATTAGCGCCGCTGATGCCATTGCGGCCAGAATGGCAACGGCGACGAGGGCGACAAACCACGCCGGCACTGGCAGGAAGGTGGCGCGCAGCCAGGCGCGGAACCGTCTCATGCTCATGCAGCTTCCCGCCTGGCGGCGAGCATCAGGATGTAAGCGGCACAGACGAGGGAAATGGCGGTGCCGACAAGGAAGCTGACAGGACGGTAGGTGAGTTGGACCGTGTGCCTTCCGGGAGACAGCTTCACTCCCAGGAACAGAACGTCGCAAGGGATGAGATCGGCTGGGCGGCCGTCAACGCGCGCCTGCCAGCCAGGGTAAGAGATCTGGCTGAACACCGCGAGAGCAGGCGCCGACACCTGAGCTTCAGCGAGGATGTCGCCGGCCGCCCACCGCTGCACCTGGGTCCACTCGGGCGCGATTGGTGCGGCAAGGCCGAGGTCTTGGCTGCCCGGAACAAGAGCCTCCCGCGCCGGGTCAAAAGCTGGCGACGCAAGCATGTCCCAGGCCGAACTCGCTGAGCCCTGGACAGCTTCATGGATCAGGCGCAGTGGCGGCAAGGGCTGGTTCAGCCTGTAGATGGCTGGTTGGCCCGCCAGCACCTGGGTAAGCCCTCCTGTGGGTTCGG
>Ga0078972_1005077_pt1 | contig 34288 bp, 38 predicted proteins | sample YelNatPaOPGAMG01_FD_67568 | JGI IMG/M metagenome (GOLD analysis project Ga0078972, IMG submission 67568) | Hot spring thermophilic microbial communities from Obsidian Pool, Yellowstone National Park, USA - OP-RAMG-01 (SPADES assembly) (version 2) | ecosystem: Environmental > Aquatic > Thermal... | reverse complement strand
ACAAAGCCCGGGGCATAGGGGAGGTGCTTCCCCCCGCCCCGGGGGCCCGCCGCCAGCCACTCACTTTCGTCATCACCACGGCGGGCCTGGGCGGGACGCCGACCGTCTGCCGCCAGGAGCACGACTACAGCGAGCGGGTATTGTCCGGCGTATTGGAAGATGATTCCAGGTTCGCTTTCATCGCCACCATTGACGAGGGCGATGATTGGACCGACCCGGCGTCATGGCGGAAGGCCAACCCGAACTATGGGATTAGCATCAAGCCGGAGTTTCTCCAGCAGGAGTGCGAGAAGGCCCTGGCAAACCCCGCAGAGCAGAACAAATTCAGGCGTTACTATCTCAACGAATGGGTGCAACAGGAGACCCGGTTCCTCGACCTCAGGGCCTGGGATGCCAGTGCGGGCCTGGTGAGGCCGGAGAAGCTGGAGGGCCTGGTGTGCTACGGCGGCCTGGACCTGGCGAACCGGATAGACCTGGCGGCCTTCGTGCTCCTCTTCCCGCCCCAGAAGGGGGACGAGAACTGGTATGTCCTGCCCTACTTCTGGGTGCCGGAGGCGGCCCCGGTGGAGCGGTCCCGCCGGGACCGCGTGCCCTATGACGCCTGGGTTCGGCAGGGATTTATCCGGACCACCCCCGGCGAGGTCATTGACTATGCGGCTATCCGGCAGGACATCTTGTCCCTCTCCAGGCGGTACCGGTTCTACCGTATCGGGTATGACCCCTGGAACGCTTTCGAGTTTATGCAGCACCTTCAGGCGGAAGGTTTTGAGGCCATTGAGGTGCGGCCCGGGTTCAAGACCATGACCGAGCCTACCAAGGAGTTGGCCCGGTTAGTCCTGGAGCGGAAACTCAAACATGGGGGCCACCCCGTCCTGCGGTGGATGGCAGACAATCTGGTGGTTAAGTCCGACCCCGCTGGGAACCTGAAGCCGGACAAGGAGAAAAGCCGGGAGAAAATCGACGGGATAGTAGCCTTGGTCACCGCACTCGCCCTTGCTATGCGGTACCGGGAAATCGATACCAGCGAAGGGATAGGGATTACGGTCTTCTGATGGACGTCTGGGATTGGCTTGTCGTTATCGGTGTGCTCATCTGCGCCGCTGGCTTTTGGTTCGTGTACTGGCCCGCGGCATTAATCCTCACGGGCTCTGCGCTGGTGGCGTGGGGTATCGCCGGGGCGCGGGCGGAGGCAAGAACGGAAAAAGTTGAAGGGGGTTAAATGGGCATATTGACGCGCCTTTTCAGAGCACCGGAAGCCCGAACCCGAACCTCGACCCTGGCGTATCCGGAGCCTTGGTTGGTTGAGGCGTTAGGCGGGAGGCCGACCGCCACGGGAGTGTACGTTTCCGCCTCTACCTCCCTGGCGGTGGCCGCGGTGTACGCCTGTGTTCGGGTACTTTCGGAGGACCTGGCCAAACTGCCCCTGCATCTCTACCGCCGGTTGCCCGATGGGGGTAGGGAGAAGGCGACCGACCACCGACTATATGACATTCTGCACCACCAACCCAACCCCGTGACTACCTCGTTCTCCTTTCGGGAGGCCGCCCAAGCCAGCGTCCTGCTTTACGGGAACGCCTACGCCTACATTGACTGGGGGCCGGACGGGTACGTACGCGGGTTGTGGCTTCTCGACCCGACCAAGGTCATCGTCTACGGGGCCCGCGATAGCTTGGGCAGGCTGCAAGTGAGTTACGGCTATATGCCGGACGGCGGAGGCATGGTCCACATTGACGGGAAGGATGTTCTCCACATCCCCGGCCTGTCCTTTGACGGTATTTGCGGTGCGAGTGTCATTCAGTACGCACGGGAGAGCATCGGCTTGGCTTTAGCGACGCGGGAGTTCGGGGGGCGGTATTTTGCCAATGACGCCATGCCGGGGGTAGTGGTCTTCGTGCCCCGCCGCCTGACCGAAGAGGAGAAGGAGGCGGTTCGCGAGGAGTTCCGCAAAAAGTATCAGGGTGTGGAGCGCAAGTTTGAGTTGGCGATTTTGGAAGCCGGGTGGGATTTCAAGACCATCCCCATGCCCCTTGAGGACGCCCAGTTCGTGGAGTCCCGGAAGTTCGAAGTAGAAGAGATTGCCCGGATGTTCCGGGTACCTCTCCACAAAATCGGGCATCTGGAGCACGCCACCTACAGCAACATTGAGATGCAATCCATCGAATACGTCACCGACGCCCTGGAATCCTGGTGTGTTCGGTGGGAGCAGGCTATCTGGTCCAAGCTCTTAACGGAAGAGGACAAGAAGCAATACTATCCGCAGTTCAGTCTGGATGCCCTCATCCGGGGGGATACCGAGAGCCGGTACAACGCCTACTCGCGGGCCATCCTCTCCGGTTTCATGACCCCCAACGAGGTGCGGGAACTGGAGAACCGGAACCCCCTCCCCGGCGGGGATACCGTCTGGATGCCCGTGAACATGACCCCGGCTGGTCAAGCGGGGGGGACGGAGCAGCCCCCCGCCCAGGCGAGTCGCGTCCTGGAGAGCAGGTCAGGGAAGGCGGCCTACCGCCAGCGGCTCATGCGCGCATATCGGCCTGTGCTCCAGGACGCCCTGGCCCGCATCGCCAGGCGTGAGGTGAACGATATCCGGCGGGCGGTGAAGAAGCACCTGGAGGGGCGCAGTTTGGAGAGTTTTTCCACTTGGTTGGAGACCTACTGCCGGGGTGAGGTCCCGGAAGCCTGGGCATTGAACATGGCCCCGGCCCTGCGTGGATATTTCGAGGCCATGGTTCCCGCCATACAGGAGGAGGTCGGTTCCGAGCAGGATATCCTTTCCCAGCTGGAGCCCCAGCTTGTGGACTACATCGATTCACATGCCCGCCGCCACGCCGCCCTCACCAGGAAAGCGGTCCAGGCGGTGGTCGCCGAAGCGGCCGCATCCGGAGGAGATGTGAGCGAGGCGGTGGAAGCCTGTCTCCGCGAGTATGAGGAGACTTACCCCGGGGACGAGGCGATGGAACAGTCGCACCGTTTCGGTAACTACATAGCCCGCCTCGCCTTCCTGGCCTTGGGGATAACGGTGCTGCGGTGGGTAGCCGCCGGACATGACCCCTGCCCACTTTGTAAGGCGATGGACGGAAAGACGGTGGGCCGCGATACCACCTTCCTCAACGCCGGGAGCAAGCTGGAGGCTGAGGGGGTTTCCCACGAGGTGGATACCCATGTGTTCCACCCCCCGCTTCACAAAGGTTGCGAGTGCATCATCTCCAGGGGGTGACGGAGGTGCCTCTGCCCAAACCCAATCCAGGCGAGAGTCAGAAGGATTTCCTCAATAGGTGCATGGGAGACGAAGTCATGGTCTCCGAGTTTGAGGACGAGGCGCAGCGGTTCGCCGTTTGCGTGAACCTTTGGAAGGAGGCGGGAAGAGAGATGGATAGAAATTTTATCTACTCCGAAGAGGAACTGCGGGACATGGAGGCGAGGTTCGTTTCTAGTCCTCGCAACAAATACGGCACCCATTCCAGCGTGGGGTTCAAAGGTAACTATGCTGCCGCCTGGCGATGCCATTTTAGTCAGGTGAATGGGGGTCGGGTAGATCCGGAATCGTGCGGTCCTATCCAAGGAACCATCCGCCGGTGCGAGATGATAGCGGGTTCTCTCAAAGAACCCTGTAATCTGCCCAAAGCAGAGAATATTCCACCGAGAAGCGGGCCAAAAAGCCCCCTGAAATGTACCTTCCCGGATAAACCCGCTGATTACGGGCTTGATGACTGGGCTGACCCCGCCGAGGACGGTCTCACCCAGGAGGACATCCAATTATCCTGTAAAGACCTGGCGATAATCAAAAGAATGGCGGTCGCTGAGCTGAAGCGTCGAATAGCCGACCGTGAGGAGGAGCAGAAATTCCTGGGCATCGAGGATATGGAGGTAGAGCTCTTCTTCGGGGATTATGAGGTACGAAGCTTGCCGAGTTCTGAGCTTCGAGTTCTGCGGAGAGAGGACGGGGGGCCCGGTACCCTCATCGGGAGCCCCGGCATTCCGTACAACTCCTGGAGCGAAGATCTGGGGGGCTTCGTGGAGAGGGTCCTTCCCGGCGCAGTGCGGTATGAGGGCTTCGATGTGGTCTGCTGCCGCGACCACGAGGACCATCTCGTCCTGGGAAGACTATCCAACGGAACACTTCGGCTCTCCGAGGGCAAAAAAGGCCTCAATTACGAATGTGACCTGCCGGATGTCTCCTACGCTCACGACCTGGTGAAGCTGGTGGAGCGGGGAGATGTCCGCGGAAGTTCTTTCCGCTTCACCGTTCTCCGGGACGAGTGGATTCCGGCGCGGGGTTCCTCTCCGGCCAGGCGGGAGATACACGAACTACAACTTTTTGAGCTTGGGCCGGTGACCATGCCCGCATATCCTCAAACTGTGGTGGGGTTGCGTTCTCTCTTGCGGAAAGTGGGCATCGACACCGACCGATTGGGAATTGCCGTGCGCCGGGTCCGTTCCGGCGACCCGACTGGCGAAGACATAGACGTCATCACCAAAACCATCGCTTCTCTCCGGCAACTCCTCCCGGCCCCCCGCCAGGGGGCGGAAGGGCCGATAGCCGAGGCGCAGGGGCGTCTTGAGCTGGCGAGGAAGAGGCTGGAGTTGTTGATTAACTACTGAACGATTAAACGAAAGGAGGATGAAAATGGACGCAAGAGACCTGCGACGCAAATACGCCAACCTGGTTAACGAGATGCGCGGGTACCTGGAGCGGCTGGAGAAGGAGGGGCGTGAATTCTCCGGCGAGGCGAAGGAGACCTTTGACCGCATGGAGGAAGAGGCCCGCTCTCTCCGCGAGCAGATTGAGGCTATCGAGCGCGTGGAGGCCGCTACTCGCGCGGTGCTGGACGAGGAGGCGCGGGTCCTGAACGAGCCCGAAGCCCCGGAGGTGCGGGTGAGCGAAACCAGGGAGTACCGCGACGCCTTTTACGCCTTCCTTCGCGCCGGGAGGAACGTGGTCGAGTCTCGTGACCTGTACAAGGGTTCCGACCCCGCCGGGGGTTACCTGGTGCCCGTGAGCCTGGAGAGCAAAATCCGGGAGATGGCTGCGGAACTCAACGTCATCCGCCAGTTTGCCGAGGTGGTGGTCTCCTCGACCAAGGAGAAGATACCTGTCGAGGCGAGCATCCCCCAGTTCGGTATCATCGCCGAAAAGGGGGCCTATACCGAGGCTAACCTGACCTTCGGCGTGGTGCAGCTCGATGCTTACAAGATAGGTGGGATAATCAAGGTCAGCGAGGAGCTGCTGGCGGACGCCGCGACGGACCTGGAGGCTTACATCGCCAAGAAGTCCGGGCAGGGCCTGGGGGTCGCCGAGGAGAACTACTTCATCAATGGCACCGGCACTGGCCAGCCCACCGGGTTCCTGGGGCGCGCGGAGGTCGGAGTGACCGCGGCGGCCACCAATGCCATAACCTTCGACGAGGTCAAGAGCCTGCCCTGGAAGCTGAAGCAAGCCTACAAGTCCCGCGCCATCTGGCTCATGCACACCGACATAGCCTTGGCGGTCTCCCTGCTCAAGAACGACGTGGGGCAGTACCTGTGGACGCTGGAGCAGCAAATCACTAACCCGCCCAGGCTGCTCGGCTATCCGGTGTACACCTCCCCCTACATGCCCGATACCCTGGAGGCCGACGCCAAGGTAATCGCTTTCGGCGATTTCTCCAATTACCGCGTGCAGGACCGTCTCGGCATCACCATCCAGAAGCTGGTGGAGCTGTACGCGGGGAGCGGGCAAATCGGGTTCCGGGTGAACGAGCGCGTTGACGGGAACCTGCTCATCACCGAGGCCGTGCAGGTATTGCAGATGGCGAGCGACTCCTAATCGCCGGTAACGGTAATGCCAAGGGCCCCCTTGCGGGGCCCTTGGTGTTTCCTCGCAGGAGGCATTCATGCGCGTGAAGCTGATGACGTCTGTAGCCACCGCCTACGGTGTCTTCCAGGCGGGGCAGGTGATAGACCATCCCAAGGCCGCCGAGCTGGTGCGGTCCGGCCTTGCCGTTCCGGCGGTAGAAAATGCCAGGAGCAAGCCAGTCGAGGCCGCCACCAGGCCGAAGAGGAGGCGAGTGAAGGATGGCCTATGCGACCCCTGATGAGGTACGCGTGTTCTGCGGGCTCTCCGCGGCAGAACTTCCCGACAACGAGGCCGAGGGTGCCTTGGAGTTGGTGAAGGGCATCATTGACCACTATTGCAATTGCACCTTTGAGGAGCCCGCTGCCGCGTCTATCTATATATATACCGAAGAGCGGGGCGACACCATTCTCGCACCCGCCCAGGACGGCCCCTTCCATCCGGATGGTGTGGTTTCCATAGAAATCTGGGATGGGGAAGACTGGGTGCAGTATGACGGGAGGGTATTTATCCCCCCGCACGGCGAATGGTTAAAACTGGAAGACACCGTTCTGGACAAAGACCGCGTGCGGGTGACCGCCAAGTGCTGGAAAGAACTGGATAGCCGTGCCCAGGCTCGCCTCAAGCGGCTTGCCCTCCTGCTCTGCCGCTGGGTGCTGGTTCCCCGCGACGAGCCTTGGGGGCCCTCTATCCGTGCGATGTCCATGGAAGGAATTTCCTATTCCTACCAGCCGGTCAACGAGGAAAACCCAACAGGCCACCACGAGATAGACCAGCTCATGCGCTCCTTCCGGCGGCAGGTGGTGAGGACTTAATGGCGGCCATTGTCGAGATACAGGTGGATTCGCTGTCCCTGCGGGAACTCGAATTGATGGCGGGGCGGCTTGACAAGTCGGTTCCGGAAGTCCTCAAATGGCTCGCCCGCGAAGCAGCAAAGGAAGTAAGACAGCGTGCGCCTGTCGGGCCGACGGGAAGGACGAAGAAGTCTATTCGGGCCGAGACCGGGGCTGAACCTGCAGTGACTTCCGATTGGTTCGTGGCCCGCTTGCAGGAGCGTGGATACCGGGCGCACCAGGCTTGGATAAAACGGGCCCGGCGATGGGTGGATATTCCTGGAAAACCGTACAAGCCTGATGGATATTTTATCCAGCCTGGGGTAGAGGCGGCGGTGGAGAAGAAAGTGAACGAAGTGCTGGGAAAGGTGGTTGAAAAGCTATGATTGCCGCTGTGCTCGACGCGATGTATGAACTGCTAATTCGTGAGGACCTACCTAATGTACGCCGCCTCTACCAACCAGGCCGCCCCGCGGGGCCCTTTGTCCAGCATCTCCCGGCGGTGATGATTACTCCTGGAGATCCAGCGGAGGAAAGGGGGATTACGGCGGAGGATGCTGTCGAGGTGACCTACCGCGTGGATGTCTGGGTCATAACACGCGAGCTGTTGGAAACCCCGGAGCAGCCTAATAACATAGGCGACACGACCGAGATAGCCTCCCGGATAGCCGACCTCCTCGAAGCCAATGACGACTTGGGCGGGGCTGTGGACTATACACAGTCTCTGTCCGTTTACATATCCCCCGGAATGGCGCGTATCTCCGGGGTCTTCATTGAGTATCGCAGGCGAAAAGAATAACAGTAGAAAGGAGGTAGTGCTATGCCGACCATAGCGACCGCATTCGGGTTCGAGCGGGCGGACTTCGTGACCCCCGGCACCACCCCAACCTTCAGCCAGATTCGGGGCGTGACTAAGGCCAACATCTCCTACGAGATGGAGACCGTGGAGGTCAAGGGGGACGACGACATTCTCGCCTACTGGAACCACAGCCAGAAGGGGACCATCGAGATTACCGGGGGCCTTATCGACCTGGAAGTCTATGAGACCATTACCGGAAACCAGGTGGTCACCGATTCAGGGCCTCCCGAAATATCCAAAATCCTCTTTGGCACCGACACCGAGTTGCAGCCCGTGGAGTTCATGCTCCGGCTCCGCCAGCGAGCAAAGGACCCCGACAGCGGGGCGGCCTACTACAGGGACGTGTACATCTTCCGCTGTGTGGGCACCATACAGCCCGCGGGCATGGCCCATGGGGAGAGCGTGGAGGTCAACATAAAGGCCAACATGCTCAAGGCGACCAAAGACGAGAAGAACAATAACCTGTCGGAGCCCGCATTCGGTAGGCAGGATATAGTCGCCGTCTCTTAACATGAGGAGGACGCCATGCGCTCCGTATTTCTGGAAGGGATAAACCGTTCGGTGGATATCGTGGGCTGCCGGGCTGGGGAATTCTCCCGTGTCATGCAGCACGCAACCCGCCTGCTCGCTTCCGACGGGGATGAGCTTCTCAAGGTTGTTAAGGATATAGTGGATGCCTGGGCGCCCGGGTTGGATGCAGAGCAGCTGACCCTGGATGACGCATGGAATATCCTCATAGCAAAGGCCGGGCGGGCGAAGGGAGAAAACCTCGCCAACCTGCCCAAGGCGTTCGCCAAACAAGTCCTCGATTTTTTACAGAGCCCGGAGGGCGCGAAGCTGATGCGGGGAGAGGCGGAGAAGATTTTGAGCTCTCCTGGAGACGGCACCTAATCCGCCTCTCCCTGCTCTCCCACCAACCCTTCGACACCATCTTGCACATGCTCATCGATGACCTCGCCCTTTTGGAGGAGGAGTTGGAAATTTATGGCAAAGGATAAGGAAGTACGGGTAAAGATAACCGGCGACGCCAAGGAAGCCAAAAAGGCCCTGGAGGAGGTCTCGCAGCATGCCCACAGGGTAGGGGACCGGCTGGGACACGCCTTCAAAGTGGCTGCCGCCACCACGGCTGCCTCCTTTGCCGCCATCGGGACTGCTTCGGTCATGGCCGGAAAGCGCATGCTTTCCGGGGCGGGCGAGGTCGAAAGATACGCCGCCATCCTCGAGACGGTAACCGGCTCCGCCGAGACTGCCGCCCAAAAGCTGAACTGGCTCCGGGAATTCGCCGCCAAGACCCCGTTTGAGCTTCCCGGTCTCATGGAGGCGGCGACCAAGCTGGAAGCCTATGGGTTCTCCGCCGAGAAATATATGCGGGTCCTCGGCGACACCGCAGCCGCCCTGGGCAAGGATGTCAATATGGCGGTAGAGGCCCTGGCGGATGCTACCACGGGTGAGTTCGAGCGGCTGAAGGAGTTCGGTATCAAGGCCTCCGTGGACGGGGCCAAGGTGGCCCTCGATTATGTTGACAAGTCTGGGAAGCAACAGCGCGTGGTTGTGGACAAGAACAACCGCGAGATGATTGCCTCCACCCTCACCGCCATCTGGAACGACCGTTATGGCGGGGCTATGGAGAAGATGTCCCAGACCTGGGAAGGCATGCTTTCCAACATGAAAGACGCCTTCACCAAGGCCATGGCGGACGCCGGGCAGTCCTTGCTTCCCGCCTTCAAGCCGGTCCTGGAGGAGGCCATCTCCTTCCTGGAGGGCGAGGATTTCCGGGGCGTCATCCAGTCGATTGCGCAGTCCTTCGCCGACATGGCCCCCGTCATCCTGGAACTCTTCCAGGCCGCTAAACCCCTGGTAGATGTGTTCGGGCAGCTGGTGGAGAAGCTGTCCCCGGTCTTCCTCGACCTGGTGACCCGGCTTGTGGATGTGATAGGCCGGGCGGCGGATTCCTTGGTGAAATCCGGCATTGTTGACAGCATCGCCCGTATCGTGGATGCTGTGGGCGGGGAGTTCGTGGACCTTCTCGACCGTCTGCTGCAGATAGCCATCCCCCTTATCGATGCCGCCCTCAAGGTCATCACTCCCCTTATCGAGATTGCCGATAAGTTAGGGCTCATTCAAGGCATCGTCTATGCCTTGATTGCCACAAAGGTCGTATCCGGCATCTCCTCTCTCTTCTCCGCTATCTCCTCTCTCTTCTCCGCTATCTCCAATCTGGGTTCCAGCCTCATGGGGCTGGGCGGGGCTGCCGCAGCCGGGGCTTCTGGCCTTCCCGGTACCCTGTCCACCGCCATCTCCAGTCTTACCGCCCCCTTGACCCTTTCTGCCAGTTCCGTGGGTATGGCTGTGGGAGGCGCTCTCGTCTCCGGAATCATGGGTTACTGGATGGGGTCTGGGATAGGGAATTGGATTGCCAACCAAATCAATCAATGGTCGGAGATGGAGATAGAGGCCCTCCACCGTGAGGCTGCGGCGCAGGAGGAGCTGGCGAACATCGTAATCGACCGCAGGAAGAAGCTGGCAGAAGTCGCCGAAGCCCACCGCAACGAGGTGGTGGGCGTCCGGCAGGAATACGAGGGCCTGGTGGAGCAATACAAGGCTTTCTCCAACCAGGAGTGGGCGGAGAAGCTGGCGATTGCCTCTCTTACCGACGCCAAAGCTGCAATAGATTATCTCGCCGCGCGCATGGCGGAATTGTACAACGCCGCCGACCAGGTGCAGGACGTGGAGATGGCCGAGAACTTCCGCCGCCAGGCCCAGGCCGCCGGGGAGGCCCTGTTAGAGCTGAAGGCCAAAACCGGGTGTCTTAAGCAAGAGGCAGAGGAGGCCGCCAAAACCTTCGGGGAGCTGCCCAGCAACATCACGTCGGCTCTGCGGTCCGGGAACCCCCAGGTGCAGCAGGCGGCGGTCGAGGCCCTCAACGCATATCTCCAGGGGATGGCTATAGCAGGCGGGCTGCCCCCGGCGAAGGCTGCAGAGATAGCACAACTGACGGCGCAGGCATATTCTTCCGCCGACCCGGATATCCGTCGTCGGGCATGGGTGAGTATCCAGGAATTGATAAACGCCATGGTGGCAGCGGGGAGACTTACCCGTGACGCAGCTGACAAACTTTCCCAGCAAATCGCCCAGGGCCTCGGCCTAACCGAAGGAGAGATTTCCGGGGTGCGTTACACCTATGACGCAGCATTAAACAGAATAGCGGCTTCATTCTCTGGTCCAGCGGGGACAAACGCAAGGACGGAAGCACAACGTTTCGCCATGACCATGAACCGCCTTCTGCGGCTGGAGGGTTCTCCTGCCGTGGACGTATGGGCCCCCCAACTCTACAGGAAAGCCCTGGAGGGGGTGAAGCGGGAGATGGAGGTGGGGGCCGCCGCCTTAGCGACGAGCGCATCGTTAAAGTTCCTCCCCACCATGACCGCCACGCTGCGGCCCGCTCCTGCGGCAGCCGCCCCGCAGCCCAAGGCCGGGGCGGGGGCGGTAATCAACATCCACGTGGGGACCATAATATCCGACGACCGCTCCTGGGAGGAATTGGCAAGGAAAATCCAGTTCAAGTATGGCCCGCGCCTGGCCCGCGCGGCGGGGGTGGTGTAAATGGCGGCTTCTCCCATGGTGTACATAAACGGCACGCCGGTTTTCGAGGGGAGCCGGAGAATCTCCAAGTCCCGCGCCCCCGTAGGGGAGGTGCACCGCAGCATAGACGGGAGTCTGCATCTCGACGTATCCGATGACCTGAAGCTGCGCATAGAACTGCGGTGGGACTACCTGCCGGGGACCATCTCCGGCTATCTGGGGCGTGATGACCTCAAGGCCCTGTATGAGGCGATGGCCCCCGTCACCGTGCGGGTATATGAGAATGCCAGTTCTTTCCAGGATTATCAGATGATAATCCCCCCTGGCGAATACAGTGAGGCTATCGCCTTCCGGGCCGGGGGCCGGTGGGTGTGGTCCGTGAGTGTCCGCCTGGAGGAAATCTAATGGCCTGGCCTGTTTCCAATGCGTTTCGGTCGGCTCTCGCCGCCTCGGTTCGGAAGTGGCGGTGGAAGTTGACGGTGAGTTGGACCTCCAACGCCACCGAACCCGCCCCGACCGCCAGCTCCAGCGGGGATTACGCCTCCGCCCTCTCCGCCCAAAACCTGGTAACCGGCGTCCCCGAATGCCGCCCCTACTGTGTGTTGGACAATGGGTGTACCGCGGACGGGGCGTGGTACCCGATACCGGAGACCGGGGTATTGAACCCAGGCTGGTGGTCACTGGAGACCTCCGATAACTCCGGGGGCTTTTCCACCCCGCCTTATGTGGAGGTTTGGTATCCTACCGACCGGCTGCGGGCCGCCAATAAGGTCCGGGTGGTCTCCACTCGCTACTATCCCCGTATTGCCGGGGTGAGGATTAAATACCGCCTCGAGGGGGCGGCGGAATGGACCACTCTGGGGGAGTATGAGCTGACCGACTATTTCCTGGAGGCTTCCCTCCCCTCTCGCCTATCCCTCCGCGCCCTGCGGGTGGAAATACTTTCCACCAGCCAACCCAGCGACCACGCCCGCCTCGCCGAGGTGGACGCCGTCTGGGAGGAGACATACGAAGGGGACACCATCATCCGGATGGACGTGGCGCGTCGCCTGGAGTTCCTCGCCGCTGTTGGTTACCCGCTGGGCACGGTGGCGACCTCGGACTTGGCGGCGGAGATTTATCTGGATGGACTGGAGGACTACACCCCTTACCTGCTGCCGAACGTACGCCTCCGTCCGTGGTGGGGCCTGTACACCTCCGAGGGTTGGGAGTGGGTCCCCCAGGGGGAGTTCTTCGCCGACGAATGGGTCCGGCAGGCGAAGACCGTCTCCGTGCGGGCGCGTGACCGGATGGCCTTCATGGCGGGGCGGGGGTTCGAGGCCCACTTGTTCGGAGAAGCCTCGATAGTGGACGCCCTGCGGTACCTCGCCCATGTCGCCTGGACGAACAACGAGGACATCGTGGTCGATTCCACCGCGGACACCACGGTACACGACTACGTCTTGCTGGAAGGGGAAGACCCGACAAGGGCCCTGAACGATTTGGCGCAGGCCAGCCTGCACCACGTCTGGTTCGGCCTGGACGGGAAGTTGAGGATACGACGCCGGACGGCGACCCCCACCCCCGTGGCGGGGGTCTCGGATGTCGACCTCCTTTCTTTGCCGGAGGTCGGCAATCTGGAGCCGTGCAGCCGCGTGGTGGTCAGATGGCGGCAGCCCTCCAGGGGTCCCTGTCAGGAAGTCGGGGGACTGAGGCACGAAGAAATCACGGGAGAGGCAAGGGAGACTGAGTTTTCCAAAGCCCCCGTGTTGGCGGTCTCGGGCATCGACTTTTCAGGCACGGTGTCCGCCTTCAGCTGCGACGAGTGGAGGGCCGAGATAACCGCGAGCGGGGGCGAAGATGACGAGTCCCTGACCGTGCTCGGGCAGCCCCTGCTGCTGTACGACATGGAGGCGGCGTCGGAAGATGAGGGCTTGAGCAGGCGGATGGGGATACGGGAACTTCGCCTCCAGTCCCCGGTTTGGGACAAGACCGCGGGGGCGACGTTCGCCCAGCAAATCCTCTCCTACTTATCACAGGCCAAGCACCGGCTGACCTTGGAGCTCCCCCCGCGCCCCCACTGGGAGGCCGGAGACAGGATTACCGTCAATTCCGACCGCCTGGGGATTAGCGCGGCCTATCTGGTGACCTCGATTTCCCTCGGCGCGGGCGACAGCATGAAAGTGGAGGTGGTGGGGGCATGAGCACTGGGATTCCGGAAGACGTCATCGTGTGGAAAGAGGGGGGCATCGAGCACCGCCTCCGGCGACTGGAGACGAAAGTAGCGGAAAATTATTCTGGGGGTGCGGTTTCCGGGGCACGGGTCATCCCTGTGGTAGTTCTGTTCGGCACGACGGAGACGCCGCCCGACCCTGCGGGACTTCCTGATGGTTCTCTGTACATCCGTTATGTCGAGTGACGGCGGGAGGCAGCATGAAAATCATCAAAGATATAGACCCGAAGGAATGGGCAGAATTGTTAGATTTGGAAAGGGAGGCCCTGAAACTCCATCATATGCCCCCGGCTTTGGCTACTTACCAGCTGCTGGTGGGCAAAGACCCCCTTTCCCCTCGTCTGGTCTATAGGGACATCTCACATTCTTGGGTGCGTAATGCATATATTCAGGCACTGAACTGCATATTGCGCATGTCTGTCCCGACTGAATACCAGTTTTATGGCGAGGGTGGATTGTACATCAGAACGATATCCGGGACAGACAAACTCCCAGATATTTCCACACCGTATTCCGAATACATTTACGTGGGTTCCGCAGGTAACACCGGAAAAGGCCCTGTGGCGGGCACTGGTAACGCCGCGGAAAGTTTTGGCGCCTGGCAATTAGACAGTATCATCCCACACGGTACCGGGGCCGGGAAGATGAGTTATGGCTTAACGTCTTATTCGTTCTCTTGGGATCCCGCTTCCCGGCGGTTCAAAGCAGAATACGTGCGCAACCTGTTGAACAGCAGCGGCAACACCATCACAGTGACAGAAGTCGGGATGCATATGTACGCCTATGTGGGGAACCGCATAGACTCGTACCTGGCTATTCGGGATTTGCTGGAAACCGCCATAAATGTTGCCAACGGAGAACAGCTGCAGATTACCTATACCATCTATGGACCCCAACTTCCGACCTCGTAAGGAGGAAGCATGAATACCAGGCAATTGGTAGAACGGATGAAGGCCCGGGGTATCGTCATACCAGTGGCGGAATGGGTGTTGGTTACCAAGGGCCGCGTCTACCGCTTCCCCGCCCATTCGTGGGTGCGGAATGCGTATAACCAAATATCCATGTGGTGGGCCGATGTGCGGGTCAGCGGCACATACGGTGAGGGGACCACCCTGTTCAAAAACATGAGCGGCAGCACGGGAAACGAACGCGGCAGCGGGGGGGTGGCTGCCGGAGCCGGTAATACCGAATACGGCATCTTATTCGGGAGGGGTTCCTCCCCGTTCAGCCTGGATGATTATGTCCTCTCGCAAAAAATAGAAAACGGTACCGGGACTAATCAAATGGAGTATCAGGAGACCACAGTAGTCCCGACCTGGGATGGGGGTACTAATACCTGGACGGTCGAGATAAGCCGCGCCGCCGTCAATAATAGCGGGGGAAGCATAACAGTCACCGAAATCGGGCTGGCGTATTATTACCAGCCCTATAATCGTATCCTCTTGGTACGCGATGTCCTGCCTTCGGCGATTGATGTTGCGGATGCGCAATCATTGACCGCCACCTATACCCTCACTCTGGAGTTCCCGGAAGGTTGAAATGGCGGAATATACTGCCTCGGAGTATGGAGAGATAGCAGCCGAGGAGGTCGCCACCACAGTAACGGATGCGACCCGACGGGAGAATGTCGAGGAGATAACCGGAGAGCACCCCGGCCTTTCCTTGACCACCGTCGCCGAGGACGCCCCCCGCCACTTGGCAGATTTTGAGCTTACGGGGGAGATGCCTGCCGTGCGCCTGGTTCCCTCCCCGTATCTATGGGTAGTGGTGGATGGAAAATGGCGGGCTTTGGCAGAGCCCGGGGTAAGGGTAAAGGTGGGGGTCTGGATTAGAACCAATTTTTGGGAAGGGCTGTGGGTTTGTGTGGGGGAGCAGTGGCGGCGCGCTATACCATTCAACATCACTCGCCAGCGTAAGCCCGTCCTGGATTCCTCAATGGGGGTGATGTCTGCCGTATCCCAACCAGAATCTACGGTCACGGCAGCCACCAGAACGAATTGTGGCCTGGCCTATACAGGAGAAATGCCCGGGATAGAGCTGGTAACGGAGGTATCGTAATGCTCCCCAACCCCGAACTACCGGAGTGGAATACCGGGGAGGTCTTGACCCAAGCCAAAATCGAAAAACTCACCAACGCCATACGGTGGCTGCGGGAAAGGCAACCCCACACGCTTTCCATGCAAGGGAAAATACTCACCCAGGGTCAGGTGTGCATCTCCGGCTATGCCGAAATCGACCCCGACACCTACCCGGGCTACCAGCACGCCGGGGAGCGGTATGGTGTGTTTCCTCTGCCCTTCCCGCCGGTGCTTTCCAGTTTAAGGAACGTCCAGCTCCAACCCCAATACGGCTCCAATGCCGCGCTTCTGGCGACCGTCTCCAACGAAAGCGAAGATGGGGTACTGGTAGTGGTGTGCGACGCCGGGGGAACCCCCATCTCGGACCCCTTCGGCTTATGGATAACCGCCTCCGGCCCAGCTGCCGGTGTTCTCCCCAACGGGCTCACGCCGGACTTCTGGCCCCCGTTCTCGGGCCATCCGGTATCCGCCTACTGGCTGAACCGCCTGGGACAGACCATCAGCTACCAGCACCTGGCAGTACCATACTACCGGAACACGGACGGGGCGGCCTGGGTCGGTAGCTATGGGATAGGCGAGGTGGTGGGTTATCTCCTGGTGGACCCGGCGACCTACCCAGGCTATAACGGGTCCGGTTATCACTGGGGGACCTACTCGGTTTCCCTACCGCCCGTTTTCAGCCAGCTCATCGGCCTTTCCATCCAGGCGGCAAGCGGGGCGAACGGGGCTATCCTGGCGACGGTCAACAACGCCACCACCTCCGGCTTCACGGTCTTCGTCTGGGATTCCGGGCTCACGCCCATCCAGGTGCATGCCCTCTGGATTAGAGCACGCGGGCTTTTGGCTTCCGGCGTGTTGCCCATCACGCCGCAGAACCGTGGGTTTTCGCTGACCGAGGCCACGAGCTCCACGCCTTTGTCCTCGACTCTCCTGCAGTCCTATTCCGACGCCTGCCACTACCGGCTCCGTAGAACGGCCTGCCTGTTCGACCTGGACGGGGACTCCCTCAACGCCGGTGGGGGGTTCGGGCTGTTGGAGGGATATGTATACGTGGACCCTTACACCTACCCAGGCTACGTAGGGGCCGGGGCGAGATACGGCGGTTACAGCGTGTTCTTCCCGGAAGGGCTGTTCGAGCAGCTGCTGTATATACGGGTCCAGCCTGCTTCTTCCACGAACACGTGGATGACCGCTTCGGTAAGCAACGAGAGAGAAGGCAGCGTCACTGTTTTTGTCTGGGATGTGGGAGGAACCCCGATTCAGGGGCATGCCCTTTGGTTGGAAGCAATCGGCCGTCTTAAGGCGGGGGTGTTGCCATGATGGATGCGCAGTGGATTTATCGGATGACGGAGGCGACGGCACTTATCGTCGCCTTTCTGCTACTCCTCCGTTTCGTGCTGGGCAGGGTCTCCACCGGAATAGACTGCCTGAAACAGACGAACAAAGAACTGCTGAAGACCCTGGAAAAGATTAACATTGCGATGACCAACAGGGACCAAATCATACTAAACCACCTTGAGCACGTCGTGGAGTCACAGCAGATGTTGGTCAATGCCATAGAGCGGCTTTGCAAAGAGTGGGGAATAAACGGTGGAAAACAATGACATCTTCCCGGAGCCGTTCTTCGTGCCCCCCTTGCCCGGCGAAACACTGGAAGATTATGAATGGCGCATTCTGGAAAAAACTGTCTCCAAGGCAATCCGAGACCTCTATGACCGCCATTGTTTCGAATGCCCCGACGCGCCCAATTGCGTGCTCGGCCCACAGTGCGCGGTTCTGCTCACGGTCTGGTCGCCCAAAGCCGTAAACCCGCCCCGTAAGTGGATAGTGCACGGCAACCTACTGCGGGTCCAACGCAGATAAAACCCAGGAGGTTTGGAAGATGAAGATATTCGACAATAACTTCTATTCCGGGTTACGGGTCGCCGAAATGCATACAGCGACAATCATCCACTGGCCCCGAAAGCCCGACGGGATAGTCGTCCATTACGCTTACTGCGACTGGGACTGCTCCGCCGCGGAGGTCAATGAGTGGCACCGGAACCGCGGCTTTCAGCCCCGTGGTTCGGGGCCATATCCCTACATGGGGTATCACAAGCTCATCCGGATGGACGGCTCTGTGGAGGTGGGCCGCACCGACGACGTAATCGGGACGCATTGCTTGGGGCACAACGACCACACCTTCGGCATATGCCTCTCCGGCGGCCTCCAGCCCACCGGCTGGCCCACGGAGGCGCAATACCGCTCCCTGGAGATAGAAGTCCGGCATTACATGGAAAGATATGGCATCCCAGTCTCCCGCATCTACAGGCATGACCAGCTACAGCCTACCAGCTGCCCGGGGCGGTTCAGCCTTGAGAGGCTGCGGCAGGCTTTGAGCAGACCGGCGACTTTGCCCCCGACAACGAAAAAGGAGGTGGAAACGGTGCGATTGGAATTCGACCGGAAGGAAGGAAACAACCTGGTGTACGAGTTCTGCCTGCCCTTAAAGCCTGAAGACCTAATCGCTTTGGACGCCGATGTTCCGGCGCATGATGTGGAGGTGGCGGTGTACGCAAAGCCGATAGTCGGCGAACTGATGTACACCAAGACCAGGATTGGCGGCTATGGAAACCGGGACCAGGTGCATGGCCTCCTCACCTATGTCCGCCAGCTGTTCCCAACTCTGCCAGGAGCCGCCTGGGTTACCGTGCATTCCCCGGTTCCCCTGCACGGCGGGGTGTTGGCTTGAGGAGGAAAAAGTGGGCTCTGGCTATCTATCCGTTCGGGACGAACAGGCACAGGAAGTGGGGCTCATAGAGTTTATGCTCCGAGTGGACTACCGGGAGGAGAAGAGGACCAGGCTGCTCCTCCTGGGGGTGAGCTCGGAATACCAGGTTGCGGACGTCGTCTTGTCCTTGCAGGGTACCACCTTTGACCACTGGGCATTCGCGGAAGACATAAACGGCAACCCCGGGCCCTGGCAGGAGTGGGGAGCCGCCCTCCTCCTGGGGGGCACTTTACCAGAAGAGGGTAAATATTTCTGGGTCCGGGCGCGGGCTACGGAAGACGAGGAAGCCCCCCAAGACGACGATAGCGTCGCCCTCATGATTAATTACCGTGTCGTGCCCAAGCTCTAAAGGAGGTAGGAAATGGATGAGCTGGAACTGGTCCGGGAAGAGATAGCGACCGCCCCAGACGCTGAACAAATCAGGATATACGACATCAGCACCCCGGAAATGCCCATCAAATGCTGGGTGGAGCGTTCCCGCGCCCGCAATAAGCAGGTCCGGAGAACGCCCATTTACCGGGAAATCCTCGAACGTGGGAAGCGTGTAGGGCTGGAGCAGATGTCTGAAGAGATAGTGGTGGAAAAATACGGCACTTCTTTCGAGGCGGTTCTTCGGGTGGGGGGCTCGCGCAGAAGAGGTGAGTAGATATGGCTGTTTTTTACGTCTCCGCCCAGAGAGGGAACGATAGCAACCCCGGAACCTCCCCACAAAGCCCGTGGGCGACCTGGGCAAAGGCGAACTCCACGGTTGCCCCGGGGGATACCGTATATATCGGGCCCGGCGTCTATCGCGAGACTATAACTTTCCGCACCAACTCGGTGACCTGGATTCCAGACCCGGAAGCACGGTGGGTCGTCGGGGACAAGCCGGGGATTGTGCGCCTGACCAATATGACCGCCTATGACCGGAAGCCTTCCGGTTCGTTGCCCGCTTACATTTTCGACCTGAACTTCAAAAGAGTGACCATAGGCAGGTCCGACGGGGGATTCCACCAGCTGCTGGTGGATGGGTACCCAAATGCCGCCCTCGCCCAGCTCTCCGGCTACAATCCCGACAGGTCAAATCTATACGGCGTCTCTTTTTTGGGTTACGTTGCCGCGGAGACTCTGGTCTATGCGCAATACGTAAATGTTTGTCGCGGGTTCTTCGCCGGGGGGAGATACATATATATATCCATTTCCGCCAGGTTTGACCGATGTATTGCGGTCGCGACTGGGAATTATACGTCAGAAGGGGGGTTTCGCGTTATCGGCTCGAACGTAGAAATCGTGAATTCCATCGCCATCGGATGCCAAGTCGGGTTCTGGATATCCACAAACCCACCCACTAACATAACCATAGCCAATTGCAGCTCTTTTTACTGCTATAACGGCTTCAAGTTCTTTGACAATTCTTCCACCACCGCCGGGTTCAAGGCGGTGAATCTCCTCGCTTTCCTGTGCATGAACGGGTTTTACTTCGACACTTTTTATGACCACTACCCGAATGCGAACAACATCCGCCACTGCATAGGGATTGGGTGTTACAACCTCATCTCCTCCTCTTCCTACATCCAGATAAACCATTCCGCGGCCAGCCGCTATTTATACGCATACTGCAGATATGCCCTTGGAAGTGGCTCTTCCCCGCAATGCCCGCCTCAGGAAGTCGGCTTCCCGGTATTCCTCCCCGACTTCTTCTCCCTACTGGGGGAAATAACCCGGCTGGTCTATCTGCCCACCGCGGCACGGCCTGATTCTCCCCCCGCAAGCGACCCGGGCCTGACCAACTTGCCCATAAACCAGGGAAACAACAACGACGCGGAGGGGGTCGCAGATTTCTTCGGCTTCAGCCGCATCCTGGGCGGGACCGTGGACATGGGGGCCGTGGAATTCGGCGGGCTTGCCGAGGCGGATTACGAGACCTACCACTCCACCCCGCCTTCCGTGCACCTGCCCGCCGGGTGCGAGGAGAGCGTCCGGGTGAGCTTGGTAGGCGGCGTCCAGAACACCATATCGGTCTGGGTGTATCGAAATACCAGCACCCAGCCCGCACCAAACATCCGCCTGGTTTCCGATGGAGGCGAGTTCTCCCCGGTTTATGCCACCGCCACCGCCAGCGGCGAGTGGGAACAGTTGACCCTTTCCGTGACCCCCGCCTCCGATTGCCAAGCTATGCTCTTCCTGGCGAGCGGCGGCGGGGAGGCTTGGTTCGGCGATTTCGCGGTGGTCTAAATGCTCAAGCAACACCTTGCCACTAAACAGGTTCTCTACTTCCGGGGCCTGCACAAGTTCTTCAAGCGGCTGGTAAGTTTTACCGACTTCTTCGAAATCCCCACATTGAGGAAGCTACGCAAGGGCGGGCCCTGGGTTAAACAACGCATACAAGGCACGGCGACGCCCACCATCTCCCTCTGGGGCTCCGCCGTCTTGAAGCTCTCGGGAACTTGGGAGGAGACAAAATGAAAAGAAACCAGAATATGGAAATCGTGGTCGGTGACGATGTGGAGATAGAGGTCACCGTGGAAGACCTATCAGACCTCACCGGCTACGCCGGGCGGTGGGGATGCGCCCCCATCCAGGGAGGCGACCCTGTCCTTGTCGTCAGCCACCACAGCATAAATGCCAACAAGATGTACTTCCGCCTGTCTCACACGCAGACCTCTACTCTCACACCTGGAAAATACAACCATGAGGCTGAAGTAACCTCGGAAGTGGGGGATACCCATACGGTGTGCACCGGCACGCTTTTGGTGCGCCCCGCCCTTCTCCAGTAATCAGTTCCCTGAAACACGGGAGGTGAAAATGGAAAGCGAATCCTGGTGGGATTACACCCCGCCCGAATCCGGGGTCAAGGAGAACCAGGAGGAAAAGGAGGAGGAGACCGCCATCCCCGCAGGAACCCCCATCCCATGCCAAGCGTCGAAGTACGGCCTCTGCCAAAACACCTTCCCGTTTGACCCCGTCCATCCCCACAAGGCATACTGTGGCCCCCGGTGCCGTCGCCAAGTCGAATACTACCTCCGCCGTACGCGAAAGCCCGGGGGGCCAACCAGGAACAAAGCACAGGACATCACCTTGAGCGCGCTGGATGACATCGTCTTACTGGAAGAACTATCCAGGCGGGGAAAGAAGGTCGTGGTAGAGGAGCCGACGCGGACAGATACGGAGGTTTGCATCGACCGCTTCGTGAAAGGAAAGCCGATAAGGCTCGGCGTGGTGGCCTGCACGCACTTTGGGAGCATTTACCAGCAACTGACAGCTTTGCGGGAGTTTTACAAATATTGCTCCGAGCATCGCATAAGCCTCGTGCTCCATTGCGGAGACCTGGTAGACGGCATCGACGTCTACAAAGGCCAGCAATACGAGGTTTACGCCCACGGCTTCGATGCCCAGAAAAAGGCGGTAGTGGAGAACTACCCATACGAGCCTGGGGTGGAAACCCTCGTAATCGCCGGAAATCACGATTACTCCTTTGTGAAGGGGGGAGGGGCGAACATAGTGGAGGCCGTGGCGTGCGAAAGGGAAGACATAAAATACCTGGGAGACTTCGGGGCGTATCTCCAAATGGGGGCCATTCTCGTGCACATGATGCACGCCGACGGCGGCCAGGCGTACGCGCGCAGTTACCGCCTCCAGAAGATAGCGGAAGGGTACCCGCCGGAAAGAAAGCCGCACGTCGGTCTGGTGGGGCATTGGCATGTGCCCTGCCACGTGCCCATGTGCCGGAACGTGGAGATGTTCTCCATCGGGGCATTCCAGGCCCAAACCCCTTATTTGAGGCGGAAGGGCCTGTGGCCCGACATCTGCGGCCTGCTCATAGAGCTGACGCCCGATGAGCGTGGCCTGGCAAAAATCACCACCCACTGGATGACGTGGTACATCGTGCGAACGCAGGATTACTGACCCGGAGAAAGGAGGTGAATGTCGATGGACAAGACGCTGGCGGCTTTTGTCTTGACGCTACTCTGCTTGGTAGCCGTAGTGGTCTTGATGGTGGCCGGGAGGGTCCCGGCGGACGTCGGCCTGCCCATCATAACGCTGGCGGTCGGGGCAGCCATAGGGTACCTGTTCCCCTCTCCCGGGGAGTGACGAATGGAAGGAGGGGCCTTGCCAGACGGTATCATCTTCGGGGGGAAAGCCGCCTCCGGAAAGACGACCTGGGCTGAACTCGTATGCGAAGTAAACCCCGATTTCGAGAGGTGGTCCTTCGCCGAACCCGTAAAGCGGTACGCTGGAGAAATCTTCGGCATCGACTTTTTTGACCCCGCACAAAAAGCCAAACACCGCAGGATACTACAACGCTTCGGAACCGAGGTGGCGAGGAGCATAGACCCGGATGTGTGGATAAACCACCTCATCCGGCGTTGGGAAAAGGCGGGGCGTCCCCTCATAGCCATCGACGACTGCCGTTTCCCGAACGAGATAATGCGGCTCCAGGAGGCGGGGGACTTCGTCACTGTACGACTTGACGCTTCCGATGACGAGCGGAGGCGGCGCGCCCAAGCCGCGGGGTTGACGCTCCCGGCAGACCACAGCAGCGAGACCGCGCTGGATACGTGGGAGGGGTGGGATTTTCGTTTCCATACCGACGGGATCTCGATTGACGAGGCCCGCCGGATGGTCGTGCGGCTCCTTGAGGACTGCGGGTTCCCCCCTTCCCCCAACCGGGCGAAGGCCATGGTCTATCTTTCGGGAGGGATTTTCAACTTAACCGCGAGACAGGCGCAAGGCTGGAGAAACCGGGCCAAGCGGTTGCTTGGCCCGGTTTTCTATTGTATCGACCCCACCGTGGACGAACCCGATGACGTAAAAGAGCTGGTCCGCCGGGATTTGAGTGCGGTCCTCCGGTCGGACGCCCTGCTCGTGAACCTCACCCAAATACACGATGTCCGCGCCGGAACCGTGAGTGAGCTGTTCTTCGCCAAGATGCTGGGTAAGCCTACTTATGTATATGTCCCTCCCGGCTATGACAACCCGTGGGTGACTTGGCTCTCCACTTACTTGGCGCACAGCTTGGAGGAATGCGTGGAGAAAATCAAGGAAGACCTCCTACGCCCCACAAAGCCCCAGAAATCTATTCGTCTCCTGAATGATTTCCCCTCACTTGGGGAGCTAATCTCCTCACCCCGGATTTAACCCCGCCCCTTCACTAAGGAAGAAGGACCTCTGGTGCCCCCCAAGCCCGACACGAGGTTGGTGTGATTTTGGTGTGATTTTGGTGTGATTTTATAGTATTTTATGGTTATTCCTGGTTTAGGCACCAAGCGTAAAAGCGCTCGTAAAGAGCAAAATAGCAGGCCAAGCCCGATAAGGGAGGAGAGCGCGCATCGGGCTCATAACCCGAAGGTCGGTGGTTCGAATCCACCCCCCGCTACCAGATAAAAGCCCAGCTCAAAGGGCAAATCCGGCGAGCTGGGCTTATCATTTGCCGGGGTCGCTGGTGTGATTTTGGTGTAATCCGTTTGCCAACCTCTCGATTAGGGAGGCCTCGTCCGCGGGGAAGAGGTGCCCGTAGATGTCGAGGGTCACCTGGGCAGAGCTGTGGCCTAACCAGGTTTGGAGACGCAGGATGTCCACCCCTGCCCGGATGGCGGAGGATGCGAAGAAGTGGCGAAGGTCGTGGAACCGAAGCCCGTCCAAGCCCGCCTGCCTAACTGCGGGCGAGAACCGCCGTTTGACCCAGGTGTCCGGGTTCCCCGGGAACACCCGCTCGTTCGGCTCCCCGCGGCGGGCCTCCAGCTCGACCCACAGATGCTCCGGGAGAGGCACCCGCCGCCGCTTCCGGCCCTTGGGGAGGGCCTCCCGGCCCCCAGAGAGCGTCCTCTCCACGTGCACGGAACCGTCTTGGAGGTCACGCCACTGAAGGGCGAAGATTTCCCCCCGGCGCAGGCCGGTAAGCATGGCAAACTCCACCAGCTGCCGGTCGTGCGGGTCCGGGAACGCCTCCAGAAGAGAACGGGCTTCCCCCGGGCTCAAGATGTGCAGGGGCCTGCGATGGGTTCTCGGCGGGCGGGTGTCCAGGACGGGGTTTTCGTCTATAAGGCCGAGGGAGCAGGCCGCAGAGAAAGCGCTGCTCAAAAAGAGGCGGTAGTTCTTCTTTGTCTTGGGGGAGACTTGAAGCCCGTCAAGGAACCTTTGTATGTCGTGGGGACCGACTTGTTCCAGTGGCACATCGCCAAGCTCGGCCATCGCCCGTCGCATGATGGAAAGGTACGAGCGGGCGGTGGAAGGTTTCCACTCCTCCCAGCGGGAGGAAATCCACCCATCAAGGAAAACGCCGAGGGTTGTTTTGTCTGGGATTTCCGGGCATCCCCAAATCCCTGCGTCGACCGCATTCATGAAATCCCGGATGGCGCGTTCTGCTTGTTCCCGGCTTCGAAAGCGGCGATGGAAACGCCACCCCCGGTATGTTTTTTCCGCGCTGTATTTGCCTGGCCCCAGTTTGTAAACCGGCATCTTGGAATTCGGGTTGTAGCTGCCTCCGAACCTCGTCTATATCATATCGTATCACGCGCCCGTGACGAAGGGCAGGGCGTAGCACCCCCTCCAACTCCCACCGGCGGATAGTGTTTGGGTGGACACCTATAGCCTCGGCCAGCTGCTTACGGTTCACCAGCATAATCGAAAAGTCCCGTTCTATCCCCGTATAGTAACTCACGTAACTTTTGGTCAAAAAAGGTAGAAAGCAGGCCGTAGAACTCGCCGTAGCAGGCGGGACACAGCGAAAAGAAGAAATCAGAGTGCCCCCCAAGGTCAATCCCGACCTCCCGGTATCTAAACAGGTCGCCCGGATTACCACAGCGGGAGCACCGCCCCCACCGTATTCCCTCGTGCCGCCAAAGGATGTTCGAGATGAGCGTAAACAGGTTCATATCAAGGGCGCGGGCAAGCCTACGTAGGTTACGGAGGGTTAGGCCCTCCGGGTCCCGCTGGGACCTTTCAAGGTCCGAGATGGTGGTTAAGCTTAAACCGGCCCGCCGTGCCAGCTGGGCCTGGGTCAGGTTGTGCCCCAAACGCATGAAGCGCAGCCATTGGTTGAGGCCTTCCGAGCGCTTTTCCACTTCCATTTTTCTACCCCCCCACAATCCCCGCGCGCTGTCATACGAACCTCCATCTTCCTTGCTTTATTTTATACGTAAGGCGCATATATGTCAAGTCTTGTGGTTGCTTTGGCATAAAAAATTTAGGTATCAAAAACCCTTAAAAACCCTGATCACCAGGGAAAAATAAAAAATTTAATATTAAAAATATAACCAAAATATCCGATATTAGGACTATAATAATAGTAGTAGGGCGGTCGGGGAAGCCCATACGGGCGGTATCGAGAAAGGAGGTTGGGGCCGCAGACGTTCTCAAAGGTGAATAAAGGGTGGGAAGTACCAACAAGGCCCTAAACAAGGCGAAAAAAGCCAAGCAGGACGAGTTCTACACTCGGCTGGAGGACATTGAAGAGGAGCTGCGCCATTACAAACCACATTTCCGCAACAAAGTGGTCTACTGCAATTGTGACGACCCTTACGAGAGTAACTTCTTTAGGTACTTCGTCCTGAACTTCAACCACTTGGGGCTAAAGAAGCTCATCACCACCAGCTACGCCGGGTCTCCCGTAGCGGAAAAACAATTATCTCTCTTGGATGCGGAATGCCCCAAGGGTGAGGACAAAAGGGGAAAAGAAAAAAGGGCCTACAAAGTAGAAATAACCGAAGTCCCGGATACGACCGGAGATGGGGCAATTGGCCCTACCGACGTGGAACAGCTGATTAAGAACAAGAAGAACACCCTGACCCTGTTGGAGGGAGACGGGGACTTCCGCTCCCCCGAGTGCGTGGAACTGCTCAAAGAAGCCGACATCGTGGTGACCAACCCGCCCTTCTCGCTGTTCCGGGAGTATGTGGCGCAACTTATGGAATATGGGAAGAAGTTCGTGATAATTGGGAACAAAAACGCCATAACCTATAAAGAAATATTCCCATTGATAAAAGAGAACAAATTGTGGATAGGACACAGAAATATCAACCAGGATATGTGGTTCATTGTCCCAAAACACTATGCTTGTGAAAAAATTATAAACGGAGTAAGGGTAAAACACATTATGGCTTGCTGGTTCACCAACCTCGACATCCCGAAGCGCCACGAGGAGCTGACCCTGTACGCGCGCTACGACCCGGAGAAGTATCCCAAGTACGACAACTACGACGCCATCGAGGTGTCGAAAGTCGCCGAGATACCCTACGACTACGACGGGGTTATGGGGGTGCCGATTACGTTTTTGGATAAATATAACCCTGACCAGTTCGAGATTTTGGGCTCAAATCAGGGCATCGACCAAGACCCCAATGGTATATATGGAAGAGGGTCATATTTGAGTGGAAAAGAAACATTCAAACGCCTATTCATCAAACGAAAAGGAGGCCCGCGGTGAAGGCCGAGGGCTACTCCGATAAGGAGGACAAGGAGAACGGGAGATGAGTGCTGGGGTAAACACCAAGGGCCTCGGCACGTTGTTTACGGTTCAGTAACATGATACTCTCCTTCTATCCATTCCGGGGGTAATACCTCTCGTATGGGCTCGTCGAGGAACGAGCCGAGCATATAGAAGAACTGTGCGTGGCACCGGTCACACATAGACAGGGAAAGCTGCTCCTTGCCGCCCATGTTTATCCGCAGCTCGTTCAAGGAAAAGGGATACACGGGCTTACGGCATCTGGAGCATTGCCCAGGCTCGAACTTGGTGGGCCTCCACAGGACATTCGACAGGAAGGAGAGCAAATCCATATCAAGGGCCCGGGAGAGTTTTCTTATGTTTCGAAGCGATAGGGAATTGGGGTCCCGCTTCCCGGTCTCCAGGTCCACCACGGTGGTCTGCCCAAGCCCGGCCTCTTCCGCCAACCGAGTCTGGGAGTAGTGGCGGGTATAACGGGCGTACCTAAACCACAGGTTAAAGGGGATGGGTCTCTTACTCACCTTCATCGTCATCGTCACCACCTTCCCAGAACTCCGCCCTCTTTTACCTTGGTTTAAGTTTAGTAAAATCCTCTTTAAATATCAAGCCGCTGGTTGCTTTATTACGATTTAAAAATCCCCGAATTTACTGGATATATGCATAAAAATAGCCGTATATTTTGGTATAAAGTTATTGATAAATTTACCGAAAAATAGAGTATAATAAATATAGACGCAAGGGCAGCCACCTAAAGAATGGGGGCACAGACGAAAGGAGGTAAAAGCATGAACGTGTACTCCTGGATGCACGAAAACCTCGTCTTCCTCACCCCGCACTTCTTCGACGTGGTGGACCGTAAGGAGGTACTAAACTCCTTACGAGAAGCCGAGAACTACTTCTTGGCACCTATCCACGTGCATGACCCGAAGTCGGAGGGGATATTCCTGGTCTGCCCCTACGGCGCGGAGGAACCCCATTTCCACCGGCTCGTGCCGGTTCAGGAGAACGACTGCCTCGCTATCGAATGCTTCCATAAATTCTGCCCCCTTCACGGCGAATCCTACAAACTGGCGAGGATAAAGCCCTACTTCGTCCGCAAAAACCCGGAAGCCCCTGTGGTCACTGGGATTGTCCCCCCACCTAAAGAGGACGTGCTTTTGGGCGCCATAGCTCACCTCTGTCGGCTGGACGAAGCCATCGGGAAGTTAGAAGGGGAGTTGGGCCACTCCATCTTGTGGGTGGACGCCCGACACGGCAATTTCCGGCTTACCTGCCCCTACACGTGGGAGTTCGATGGAAACCACATAGCCTTGGTGTGCGACGACCACCTGGCCTGCCTGAACACGAGGTGTAGGCTTTTCCGGGAGCCTTATAAGCTGCTCTGATTAAGGCCCCCGGCTTTCCGACCTCCTCCGGCGGCGCCCCTGCGGGATTACCGTGGGGGCGTCGGAGGGGGCCGGGAAAACCAGGAGGAGGTAAGGAATGGAAGACCGCGACCTGCTCATAAGGATTGCCGACCTCTGGCCCGAAGAAATAGACCCTGCACACCCACCAAACTCGGTACGCTGCCCCTTTCACGAAGACCAGCACCCCAGCGCGGGGTTCTTTACCGCGGAGGGCGGGCGCGTCCTGTTCAAATGCCACTCGAACAACTGCATGGTCGGGGGGCGCGCCTTGTCCATGGAAACCCTCCTTCGGTACCTGACCGGGGACATGCCGGAAAGCGTTTCTTATGACGACACCCTGTACGCCCTTCTCTTGGCGGCCCTCCGGGACAAAAAACCGAACAAAACGGGTTATAAATATCTGGAAGATACCGGCTTGGTGGCCCTCAACAAACCCCACCTCTTCTTGGACAGCATCATTTCAAGGGAGATTCTGCGGGAGGCCGCCGAAAAGAACCTGATAGAAAACGCGGAAGAGCTCTGGGCCTCCCGCCGCTGGCCCCAATGCTTCGATTATCGGTACATCTATCCTCACTTCGTAAAGATAAATGACGAATACAAAACCTGCTGCCTTTTCGGCCGGGCGGTGGTCAACGGCACCGGCCCGAAGTTCATTATCATCAAGGGCGGGGAGAACCCCCCAGAAGGCCACGGGCACGGCCTCTACATCCCGGAAAGCGGGGTCCTGTGGAGTGACAAGATATTCTTTACCGAAGGTCAAAAGGATGCCGACATCCTGTGGTATATCGGGGGGATGCCCGCCGTATCCGTGGGGGCGGCCGGTTACAACCCCGCCCCCGCGGTACGCTATTTCGACACGAGCAAGGAAATCCACTTTCTGTATGACGCCGACCCCGCTGGGGCCGAGGCTGCCCGCCGCTGGGCGGAAGAAATCGCCTCCGGGGGCCGGGAAGTCTACCTGCACCTCTGGACGCCCCCTTTTCCGGGGGTAAAAGACCTGGGGGACCTGTGGGCTTTTCTATACAAGCGGAACCGATACGCCGCCCGCGAAGAGGTCATCCAGGAATTCCGAACCTACCTTTCCGACATCCTGAACGAGAACATGAAGCGGCTGACCCCCCATTCGCCCCAAATCGTGGGGGGCCGCATCCAAAAATACCTTTCGGGTGGGAGGGCCGCCCGGCAGGTGAAACGCAGGATAGCCGAAGAGATACAGGCCGCCTTAAGGGATGCGGGGGAGTTCCTCACCGAAAACCGCCCCGATGGCGGGGTTTTCTACTTCAGCCGGGAAACCCACCAGGTCATTCCCATGCCCCCCTCCATCGGCCCGGGGCAGCCTTTCGAGCGTATCCTCTTCGAGTTCGGGCTTAATCCCGCGGAGGAGGCCCTTTTCGGATACGTCTATCAGCACCTGCGCCTCTGCGGCCTAAACGAAGGGCGCGCGGTCGACCTGCACCGCGTCGCCTGCATAAACGAACGGGGCATCTACCGCGACAACGGGGACGGGACCATGTGGAGGTGGGATTTAGGGACCGGGGAGCCCCACCTCCTCCCTAACGGGGCGGACGGCGTCCTCTTCCGCTCGGAGCCCGGCTTAAGCCCGATAGGCAAGCCGCCCCGGCTGGGGGGCTTCGGGGAAACTATGTTGCATGTATTCTGCAATTCCTGGCCTTGGAAGGACGGGCCGGTCTTTCGGAAAGATGACTATTCTACCCTCCTCATGGCCCTCATCCTTGCTCTCCCGGTGGGCCTGGCGGCCCGGATACGGCCTCCTATCCTGTGCATCATAGGGGAAGCCGACAGCGGGAAGACCACCCTGGCCAGGAGCATCGGTCGGCTCCTGGTAGGGGATGGCTGGGGGGTACGGCAACTGCCGCCAAACCTCGACGACCTGTGGGTCATGCTGGAAAGGGGATGGCTGGTGTGCCTGGACAACCTGGAGACCGCCACCATCCGGGGCCTGCACGACGCCCTGGCGGCGGTCATAACCGGCAGTGCCTACGAAAAGCGTAAACTGTACACAGATTTCGACAGTGTTCAAATCACCCCTACCCCAGGTATCATCACCACCAGCATGCACGGCGCCGCCTATAAATACCGACATGACGTTGTCACCCGCGCGGTGTTCTTCGAGCTGAGCCAGCTAAGCGAGAAGAAACGGCGGCGGGAAGACCATGTATACGAACCTATCCAGAAGTGCCGAAACGCCATCCTGCATTACATCTTCTCCCTTGCGGCGAAGAACTGGCACCAGGCGAGGCAGGCCGTGGAAACGCGCCACCGGCAATCCGAGTTCATGAGCCTGGCAAAGGGGCTGTTCCTTGCGGCGGGCTTTGAGGAGGAGGTTTGGGATGACCTAATGGTGAAGACCTACACCCAGGCATCCACATTCTCCGCCCAGAGCATACCGGCGATAGACGTCCTTCGGCTATGGATTTCCGACGGGCGCCATATAGACCAAAGCGGCGCCCCCCGGAGCCTGACCGCGCGTGAGCTGCTGGAGGAGCTCACCACATATTACGGAGGGGGGCGTGCCCTTCGGGACCGGGCCGGAAAGGTAATCACCCCCCACCGGTTCGGGGAGGCCCTCCTGGCACACGAGAGGAACCTTTCCCGCCTGTTCGGGATGTATGTCACCTGGGATGGACATGCCAAGGTATATCGCTACGGGTTCATGCCGTCAGGCGACGTAGACGTAGCAGGCGATGCGGGCGTAGCGGGCGTAGCGGGCGTAGCGGGCGACGCAGGCGACGCGGGCGATGCGGGCGATGCGGGCGATGCGGGCATAGCTGACGTAGCCGAGGTGGCGTGCGGCGCAGGCGACGCAAGCGGGATAGGGGGTAAGCCCCCGTCGGCGGCGGACCAGATAGGCCTGGAATGGTGAGGGGTGAGTAGCGCATGTTACCCCTGAGTAACCTGACAGCAGTTCAAGCAGCGGGGGGTGGTTTCGGGAATGCGTTGGTAAGCAGTCCTACCAAAAATATGCGGGGGCTGCTTGCTTGCACCTATTTTGGGTGCACCAAATGTAATTGTTTTTGCGGGGGCTGCGGGGGCCAAAATGTTACGAAAGTGTTAAAAAAATTCAGTAGACATTTTGGCCCGATATATCTAACGCCAAATCACAATATATTGGGGGTCTTGTTTCACCTTGCGGGGGCTGCGGGGGCTAAAACCATATTTTTAAAATTTTTTGAAAATGCTCCTTGCTTCGCTAAACCCTTAAACACTCCAAAAAGCCAATTTAGCCCCCGCAGCCCCCGCATAGGTAGCGGAGCAAGCCAAAGGGGCGGCCAACAAAAACTGACACAGCTCCACCTGACGAAGTAGGGGAGGCGAAAGGAGAAGGCTATGGGCACGAGGCAGGGGAAGCCCCACGAGGCGGGCGTGGCCCGGCTGGGGTACCGAAGCCCGGATGGGAAGAAGGGCATGCCCACCATTTACGACGTCGATGACTGGCGGGCCAGGGGCTGGGCGCCGGAGAAGACCATCGACGCCTGGCTACACCGGCTATACGGGCGTAGCTGGTTACGGACGAGTAGCATACTGCAGGTTCCCCGGCCGGGGGCCTCGTCCGGCGACTGGCCCCCGGATTGGTGGCTGGGGCGGTTCGATGACCCAGTATTGGGGGCCCTGGAGGGCCTGGTGAACGACCTGCCGCCCGTAGAGCGGAGGGTGGTCCATCTTCACTATATATATGACGTTCCTCTGTCCAGAATCCCGCAGGGGAAGAAGTTCCTGCGGTGCGCTCTGCGTAGGCTGGTCAGGGAATACCGGCGTGTCTATCTGGAGGAAGGCGATGAGGAGCGCGTGGAACGAAGACGCCGGGGCCCACGACTGCCGGGAGGAGGACATCGTATTTACCGGCTTCGTGCGCCTCGCCCTGGCGGCGATTGTCAGGTGTAAGGAGCGGGGGCCCGGATGCCCGACCTGCCTTTTCCACGGGCGGTTCTGTCGCAACGGGAAATTTATCATGCCCGAACTGTTAGAGCAGCCTAATAGGGGAAATTAGAATTATATAATAATGATGGTTTTATCACTTGACATAATATTGTTCGGTGGGTATTATAAAAATGTAAACTGGTGGAAATCGCCTCAGGGGGGCGGCGGGGCTTTCTTTTCCGTGCCACCCCTTAAATCCGCCCCTGTTTTGCACGTCTCACCTCCTTTCTCTATAGTCCCGCCGTCCGTGCTTGCGGGGCCGGGCACCTCAATGCCCATGCGTCTGTGCCCAACCACAACCGACCGAACCCGGCCCCGCTGCTCCCCCTGGGGGCCGCTTGGGGTAGGCATAGGACGGCCTGTTTGGGGGCGCCCATGGAGATATGCATAACCGGACGCATTCCCTCCAAGAAGAATTCAAGGTTGACCCTCCCCAACGGCAGGACCATCCCATCCCAAGACTACCTGCGGTGGCAGCACGAGGCGCGCTCGGCTGTCAGGGGGGCCTGGCTGCGGGCACCCACCGAGAAGCCCGTGGCCGTGGAGATTGAGACTAACTGCCGGAACGATGTGGATAACCTGGCGGCCTCGGTTCTGGACATGCTTGAGGCCATTGTTTATGAGAACGACCGCCAGGTAAAGGAGATGCGCGTAAGGAAAACGAGGAAGGAGCGGGGCGAGGACTATCGGACGGTAATCCGGGTCCGGGTGTTGGGCCCCGCACCATGACAACGGTCTTGTTCTATGTCCAGGCTATGTGAGTATCCGGGCTGCCCCCGCACGGTGAAGGAGGGCTACTACTGCCGGGAACATCGGGCGAGAGACAACCGGCCCTCTCCCTCCCGGCGGGGTTACGACCGGCGGTGGTATAAACTCCGGCGTCAGTACCTTCAGGCCAACCCGGCCTGTGCCCTGTGTGGGAGACGAGCTGAGCAATTACACCATATAGTGGCTATCCGTGACGGGGGGACGCATGCCCCGGAGAACCTACTCCCCCTGTGTCATTCCTGTCACAGCCGGGTCACAGCGGGGGGTATGGGGCCAAAATCATGAAGTTACCCGCCAGTATACCGCCGCCGACCTCTCTTCGTGCGGCGGCAACGCCCCGGGGCGCGTCCCATAGGAGGTGACTAATGCCCGCACCGAAGCCGAGACACCTGAAAGCACTGTCCGGGACACTCCGCCCCGACCGGGATAAGGACTTCCCGCGGGCCACTCCAAGGGTGGGGCCCGCCCCGCGTGGCCTCCCGCCGGAGGCGCGGAAGCTCTGGAAGCTCTATGCCGCCCGGCTGGAGGAGCTGGGGCTGGCCTCCGAGTTGGATCGCCCGGCCCTGGAGAGGTTGTGTGTTCTCCACGGCCTGCTCAAGGGGGCCGAGCAGGAGATGTTGAGCTTCGGGTTCACCGTGCCGGATAAGAAGGGGGCGGTGAAACGCTCTCCGGCAGCCACCCTGTACACCCAGCTCCTCAAGGAGTATCGGGAATTGCTCAAGGCTTTCGGCATGACCCCGGCGGCCCGCCAAAAGATGGAAGTGGTTACCGGGGGTGAAGAGCCCGATGAGTGGGAAGAGATTTTCGGAAGTGAACAATGACCCCGTATCTGTATATGCTCATTCCGTGGTTGAGGGGGCCGTTCCGGCGTGTGAGTTAGTCTGGCGGGCCTGCGAACGCCATCTGCGTCTCCTTCGGGCCGCCCCCGCCAAGGGCTACCGGTATGACCCGGTGACGGTCAACAAGGCTCTTCGGTTCTTTTCCCTCCTTCGCCATGTGAAGGGCGAGTGGGCCGGAGCACGGTTCAATCTTTCTCCCTGGCAGCAATTCGTGCTCGGGTACATCCTGGGATGGCGCAGGAACGACGGTACCCGCCTGGTGCGCACGGCCTACGTGGAAGTGCCCAGGAAGAACGGAAAGACCACTCTGGCTGCTGGCCTGGCCCTTTACCTCCTCCTGGCGGACGGGGAGCCCGGCGCGGAAATATACGTGGCCGCCACCAAGCGAGACCAGGCCAAGCTGACTTTCGACCCGGCGAAAGAGATGGCGCGCCGAAGCCCGGCGATTAAGAAACGCGTCGGAATCTACACCAACAACATCCACGTATTGGAAACGGCCTCCAAGTTCGAGCCATTGGGCGCGGACAAGGACACTATGGACGGCCTTAATCCACATGGCCTAATCATCGATGAGCTCCACGCCCACAAAGACCGGGGCATATGGGATGTGCTTACCTCCGCCACCGGGGCCCGCCGCCAGCCACTCACTTTCGTCATCACCACGGCGGGCCTGGGCGGGACGCCGACCGTCTGCCGCCAGGAGCACGACTACAGCGAGCAGGTATTGTCCGGCGTATTGGAAGA
>Ga0078972_1005076_pt1 | contig 34293 bp, 34 predicted proteins | sample YelNatPaOPGAMG01_FD_67568 | JGI IMG/M metagenome (GOLD analysis project Ga0078972, IMG submission 67568) | Hot spring thermophilic microbial communities from Obsidian Pool, Yellowstone National Park, USA - OP-RAMG-01 (SPADES assembly) (version 2) | ecosystem: Environmental > Aquatic > Thermal... | reverse complement strand
ACTCCTAGTCCTATTCTTTCTGATGCTACTACTCCGTGTGAGTCTGTTTTTTCGTCGTCGAAGCTTTGGACCATTATGTCTCTTCTTATGAGCATTACTGCTGCTACGCTTCTGTCTAATACGAAGGCTTTGTTGTCTGGTGTTGCTCCTGAGTTGTCTACTATTACTTCTAGGTTTAGGAATGTTCCTAGTACTCCTCTCTGCTTGTCTTGTTGTGTTCCGTAGTAGAAGTTGTGTATGAATTTGTCGTCTAGCCAGAGGTCTCCTTCTTTGTTCGCTGATATGAGTAGGCAGTCTGGTTTGAATCTCTCAGCTTTAACTGCTCTTCTAGCTTTCACTATGTCTGTGTATGTTAGTGTGCCCGATTGTGCTGCTGTGATCTCGCCTCCACCTGCTAGGTCTGATGAGGATATGGATGTGAAGAGTTTTACTATTCTCTCTGTTTCTAGTAGTGCTACTGCTCTGCCTAGTTCTGCGCTCTCCCGCTCTAGCACATTCCAGGTTGCGTCTTCTAGGAATCTTCTTGTCCAGTCTGCTCCAGCTCTGATCTCAATATCTGCTTTGACATCCTGTGTTTCTATCTTTTCTCCTGTGAACCATATTGATGCTAGTTCTGATGCTTCGAATGCTTTAGCCTTCTTAGCCTTTGGGAATCTTACTAGGGCTTCCTCTGTTCTGATGACTTGCACCAGGTTTCTTCCTATGAGCTCTGGTTGAGCTGCTTCTATCACTACGTCGTGTACTCTTCCTATTGCTCCAGCTATTGGTGATGTTATTGCTTCGTATCCTTGTGGGAATAGTTCAGCGACCCTTTGGAAGAATGGGTTTGTCGAGGCTCTTTCAGCCACCTTGTCTACCTCAGCCTTCAGAGTTGGGTCTTTGCATATCGCTTCGAATCTTAGTGGTAGTAGATCCTCCCACTTCAACTACTTCACCACCAGTATCCTGCCTAGGTCGTCTGCTGCTGCGAATGAGTCTAGGGCGAAGCCGAGCCTCCTACTATAGTATATGGTGTATGTTGCTGTCCCACCCTCGTTCACAGCCTGATCATCTAGGGGTAGTATGCGCTTAGAAGAGTCTGCTCCATAGACCGCTTGACCCCTAGCTATCGCACCACCACCCCTAACCTTCACAACACCAAGCACACATACAGGAACATAGCCCCCAGCATCAACACTCTCAAGAGCAATACCTATGCAGTTCTGGGCTGAGGAGGCTGGAGAAACCTCACCATCACCGCTCAAATAAACAGGGTCTCCTTTAGAGACCGCTTGAGCAGCCTTAAAGCTTAGGACGACGCTCTCCGCTCTAGGTGAAATAAGCTCGCCTACGTCAGCGTAGGGCCAGGCGTCAGCCATCACAACCAAAACCGATGGGATGAGGATATAAGTTGAAGCTCTCAGCCCATCAGATATATGATATGAGCTATATGATATGTGTCGTCGTGGCGTAGCTGCTGCATATATTTTGTAGATTGTTTGCTTCGGGTGTATGTTGAGTAGACTGCTTGCACCCCTTAAGGCTCTTAGCTCCCAGGGTAGGGTTGGGGGTGTTGTGGTTGGTTTAGGTGGGTTCTACTATGCTCCTGAGTATCCTCAACCTTCTTTTGGTGTTTATGTTGATTGGTATAGGAGGGATCCTGCTGTTATGGCTGCTGCTGATTTTGTTGGTCAGGCTGTGGCTGGTGTAGGAGGATACACGACTTCAGATGATCCTGAGGCTAAGGGTGTTGTTGATGATTTTAATGAGGAGGTTAATTTGGATGAGGTTCATCTTCAAGCTGCTACTTGGAGCCTTCTGTGCGGTAACTTCTTCTTGGAGCGTGTCTACAGCGAATACACGGTTGAGGCTGTTGCTGATGGCGGCTCTAGGGTTGAGCTCACTGTGCCGGCTGAGGGTGCTGAGCTTGTTGGCTTGAAGCCTATCCCATTAACTTCGATAGCGTCTGTTCAGAGGGATAGATTCGGTAGAGTCTTGTGGTATAATCAGGTGTTTAAGGGTGTTCAGCAGAAGCTTTCGCCTAAGATCGTTGTGCACTACGCTTGGAATAGGGTTGACTGCGAACCCTTTGGCACTGGTTGGCTAACACCACTTATATGTCAGGGCAGAGGCTACCTATCTGAGGCAACAGGTAAGGTTAGGAGGAGAGCAAGCCTACTCGAATTAAAGGAAAGGCTCGACGACGCAGCGGCAAGACTATGCTTAAGATATGTTCCCAGGCACGTATACAACTTCCCAGCTAAGAGCGACGATTGGGTTAGATCTTTGGCTAAGGAGCTAAGTAAGCTCGAGCCTGAACAAGACTTCGTAACTAACGTTGAGGGGTTCGATGTGAAGGAGGTTAGTGTTGGGTCTAGGGCTAGCATCGAGTTTCTATGGCAATACGTGTGGGAGCAGATCCTCATAGGAACTCAGACACACCACATCAGACTATTCACAACACCGGGCTTCACAGAAGCATCGGCTAAAGAGGCTACGGCAGCCATGGAGCGTAAGCTTGCGGCTGCAAGAAGATTCATCAAGCGTGTTACCGAGCGCGAAATATTCAAGCCTCTTTTAGAGTCGAGGGGCTTCGACCCTAAGGAGGCTAACGTGAGGTGGAACTGGGGTGCTGTAGAGAAGCCTCAGCCCAAGATCGAGCACCTCATAGAACTCAGCAAGCTAGCAGCACAAGGCTTAGCCGTGATGAGCGTAGATGAGATCAGAAGCATGCTAAGAGACTTCGGCTTCAAGCTGGCGGGGTGATAAGAAATGTGGGATGAAACAGACGAATACATAAGGTCTGGGCATAGAGATCCGAGCGACTTCCAACCAGACACCTTTAGAACAATCACCTTGGATGAGGAGAGGGGGATCAAAGCTATCGTTGCTAAGCCTAAGGGCTCAGATAAGATGGAGATTCAGTCGTATCTGTTCAGCAAGTCTAAGGGTTGGACGCTCGAGAAGGCTAAAGAGTGGTTCGAAGCACACAAAAGCGAAGCAGTAGAGCAGCAATCTGAGGAGAACCCTTCTACACCTGCCCGATCTGCAGAGGCACAGGCAAACTCACAAGATCGATATACAGAATCTGGGTCGAAGCCCTCACAAGTAAAGACTGAGGGCTTCAGGTGGGCTGAAGGCATCTTCAAACCTATTAGAGATGCTGTTGAGGAGGGTGGTGGCAAGATCTGGAGGGCTAGGGTTCTACACGCAGGCACAACTAGAAACAACGTCAAGTTCACCAGAGACGAGCTGATCAAAGCTGCTAGAAGCCTATCACTCAGACCAGTAAACATAAACCACCCAGCCCTAGGTTTGAGTGGTAAGGCTAGGTGGCTACCATACCCTCAGAACATGGTGCTTAGAGCTGAGTTTGAGGATGATGCTATAGAGGCTCTCCTACTCATATCAGACCCAGAGGTCAATAAGATGATTGAGGAGGGTGAGATAAACGCGGTATCAGTGGAGTGGACAGCACTAAAAGAACATCTGGTCGATGGGGTTAAGCCAGAGGGCGTAATCTTCCCAGCACTAGCCCTACTAACAAAGGACACACCACCAGGAGACCCACTAGCATCAATAATAAAAGGTGAAGCAGCCAGAAGAGCCGAAGCTGTTTGGTCGAGGGAGTACATAAACGATTTACCAGATGAAGCATTCGCAGTCATACTACCAGGAGGCAAAAAAGATGAGCAGGGCAAAACAACACCAAGATCACTAAGAAAGTTCCCACACCACAACAAAGATGTGAAAAGCGGAGAAGAAAACGAGACAGTAGACCTACCACACCTAAGAAACGCCCTAGCAAGGCTACCACAATCAAAGATACCTCAGAAGTACAAAGATCAGGCAAAAGAGCACCTAGAGAAGCACGCAAAAGCACTCAAAATAGGCGAATACAGAGAAGGAGCAGAACAGCTAACAGAAGAAACGATAGAATACATCTTAATAGACCACGAAGAGAGAATAAGCGAGCTAGAGGAGAGAGTAGAGAAGCTAGAAGCACAAAGAGTTGGAGAAGGAGTAGCACTAATCCAAGAGGCGAGAACAGAAGAAAAGATTACCAATGTGAGAAGACCAGCAGACAGAATACTATACGAGAAGTGGATTAGAGAAAGACTATAGGAGCTTCGGCAGAGACCTAAACCTCGTTCAGCAGCTTTAGAAACTCCTCTTTTGACAGTTTTGCATCTTTGATTATCTTTAGAAGTAGTCCTCTGGCTAGTGAGCCGAATAGGGCTGCTTTCTTTACGCCGAAGCGCTTCAACACTGGTAGTATTTGCCCGCTGAGTTCTTCGATGTTTACGCTCAAGGTGGTTCACGTGTTTTGCTGCGATGCTTCTTCTCCGCTCTTCTCTTGCTCTGCTTCCTTCTCTATTTCTTTTTCTATTTCTTCTATTGGTTTGGGTGGTGTTGTTGCTAGTGTGTATCCTATCCATGCTAGTATGCCGAATACGGCTGCTACAGCTACGCTTCCAGTTAGTTTGAGTACAAGTAGGTCTACACCAGCTAGAGGTGGTAGGAAGATGAGCCAGAGGTAAACTGCTATAACTATTATGGAGGCAGCGAGTATACCTACACCTATTACGGCATCCTTATTCATATGCAACGAGATTCGCAACCATATCTTAATATAGTTTTTCTTGTGGAGGTGGTTGTGTATGTGGAGAGGTTTAAGGTCTCTTGAATATTATGTTAGGTTTGTTTTGATCGTTGTTTGTGTTGTTGTTGTTGCTAGGTTTTTTGAGTCTGATCTGGTTGTGTTTTGTGTGTTTTTGGCTACTTTGGTTGTTTATGTGGTTAGGGGTTATGATTGTAGGCTTCTTGTTGGTTCGTTTATGGTGCTTTTGGTTTTTGCTGCGGTTTTCTTGGCTTTGGGTAACGAGTTTTTCGCTAATAGGGTTGCGGTGTGGGCTTACTATTTTTTGGTGATTGGTGTGGTTGGTTTGGTTGTTGAGTATGTGAGGGAGAGTAGAAGGGGTCAGGTTAGGGAGGCTGAGTAGCGTGTTTCCTTCTTTTTAGATGTGATGTAGCTAGGTATGTTAGGCAGCCTATGAGTGCTGTTAGTGAGGCTAGGTAGCCTGTTAGGAGTGTGCTGAATTTCTCGTATTTTATTGTGTATTCTCCTCCTTGCTTGAGTTGGAATGCGTTTACTAAGCCTAGGTGTATGATTGGTTTCTCGCCGTTCAGTCTCCAGCCTTCATCGTATGGTTCTGTGAGTACTATGTAGCCTTTTGCTTCGGCTTCTACTTTGATCTCTGTCGGTGAGGTTTGTGTGTAGTTTATTGGTTCGTATGCTTTTTGTAGTGTGCCGTTGTTTGCCATTTGGATTAGTTGGTTCCAGTCTTCGGTGTTGATGGGTTCTTTGAGCTGGTAGATTTTTGCTACGTCTTCTATGTTGAGGTATAGTTTGAGTTTGGTGTTTTCTAGTATGGGTTTGAGGTCTCTTTGGTTGTCTAGGAAGGTGTATTCGCTGTAGTCTACTTCTTTGAGGAGTACGATGTATTTTACGTTTAGGGGTTTGAGTAGTGCTCCTAGGTTTTTAACTTCGCTTCTGTGGTTGAGTATGTGTTGTATGTAGTGTTGAGTGGGTTTTCTGCTCTGGGTTTCTATTCCACCCCACTCCATGTTCTCTCCGCTTATCGAGGGTTTGGTAAAGAAGGCTGGTGCGGGGTTTGCTGCTATTCTGCCTATCCAAGATTGGTACATGTAGAGGTGCCAGGGTAGTATGAGGATTTTGTAGTCTCCTCTATCTGAGTCTAGTAGAGTTTTGGCTTCGTACCATTCTTCTGGGTAGTTTAGTGTTTTTATTTGGCCTGTGAAGCCGAAGAGCTGGTTGTAGGAGTAGGTTAGCGGAACAGCTAAGATTAGGGCTGAGGCTACTATTGCGATGTATTTGAGGTGCTTGGTCTTGAGGTGTTGCCTTAGTTTATCTGAGATGTCTCCTGCTCCTACTCCTCCTAGTGTTGCGTATGCTAGGGTTAGTGTTGCTAGGAACTTTTGTGGCTCCCTCATTCCGCTGAAGAAGGGTATGGTGTTGAAGAGCGTTTGGAAGATTGGGGCTGTGTGTGCTGAGGATATTCCTGCTGCTAGGATGAGGCTGGCGACAGCGGTTAAAGCTATTCCTCTGCTAACCCATTTTTCGTTTGGGTGGTGGGTGTTGTGGGTGAGGTAGCCGTGTATGGTTAGCCATAGTATGATTATGTATAGTAGCCACCATGCCGGTAGGGTTTGTGAGACGTATGTGTAGCCTTCTGGGTAGCGCCAGAAGCCGTATAGAGCGGCTAAGCTGAAGAATATGTTCGCTCCCGTGCCCCAGGTTTTTGAGGCGAATGCTATTAGGTCTTGGTAGCTGAAGTTCTGTATGGTCGGCTCTCCAACTGATCCTGCTAAGTAGGGTATGAGCCAGTAAAGGTTTAGCGCTGTGTAGATGAGGGCTGTTAAAGCAAAATATACGAGAAGCCTAGAGCATCTCCAGCCGATCTCCAAAGCTCTAAACGCTATTAGGAATAGGAGTAGTAACCCTAAGATGAATACAAAGTGGATGTCTAGAAGCAGATTTAATGTTAGAAGTAGGGCTAGTTCGACACTTCTCTTGAGAGACTGCTCTTTCAAGAGTTTGAGTGCTGAGTTTATAGTGTAAGGTAATATGGCGTAAGCTAGTAGTAGCCCCAAATGCCCAACCATAAATCTCGTGTATACGAATGGGTTAACAGCGTAGAGGGTGCCTGCAAAATACCTTCCATATTCACTCTTAGAGGGGCATAGTCTGTGGGTACCTAAGCCTGCTAAAAGAAATGCTGCGAATAGAAGCACCTTTTCCACGATGTCTGATGGCAAGATTTGTTTTAAGAGCCATACCGTTAACCCAAATGGTAGGCTGATGAGGCTTAAGGGGTCTGCTTCGAAGCCATATATGTTTGGGAAGCCCACGTTTGGACTCCACGGTAGGTCGAGGGTGATGATGTAGCCTGGCTGGAGGAGGTGCCAGAGGATAATAGTGGATAATGCTGCGTATGCTATTAGGCGGGTGGCTAGAAGTTTAAGCATAGTTGATCAGGCTTCGCCGCTATCTTTGTTGGTCACCTCCTTTTGTTTGAGCATCTTAAGGTAGTCTTCGACGATGGTTTTGTGGTCGAATGCGAGTTGGGGTATGGTGTCTGGTGGGAAGAATCTTGCTTCGATGTTCTCTCCACCAGCTTTCAGCTCCCCGCTAACTATTTCGCATTCGTAGCATATGGTTACGACGTGTTTAACTGGGCTTCTATTGGGGTTTGAGTAGACGCCTATGAGCTTTGTGGGTTTGACTTTTAATCCGGTTTCTTCTTCGATTTCTCTGGTGAGCGCTTCTTCGACGGTTTCGTTTTGCTCGATGAATCCGCCTGGTAGGGACCATAGATCTTTGAATGGCTCTATGTTCCTCTTCACTAATAGGATGTTGTTTTCTTTGTGGATGATGGCGTTCGCTGCTAACGCTGGATTATAGTACTTCTTTTCTCCGAGCCCTATTGCTGCGAACCTCAACCTGTTTGAGAAGGTTTTCGCGTCGTATATTCTTCTTCCGTCTACTATGGCTGGTATTTTCATGTGTTTTATGAAGCTTTCTGGTGTCAGCTTTTTGAATTCCTCCCATTCTGTGACTATTAGGGCGCATTCTGAGTTTCTTAGGCATTCTTCTACGCTTTCAGCGTATTCTACGCTTTCGCCGAAAATCTTCCTTGCGTTCTCCAAGGCTTTTGGGTCGTAAACCGTTACTCTGGCACCTTCTTCAAGAAGCCTTTTAACAACTTTTATGGATACCGCATCTCTCATGTCGTCTGTATCTGGTTTGAATGCTAGTCCTAATACTGATACCTTTTTCCCGTTAAGCTCGCCGATTAACCCTTTCGCTAGCTCGATCATCCTATAGGGTTGTGTGTTGTTGACTTTGAGTGTGGCTTCGACGAGCGGCAGCTCCACGCTGTTCTTGAGGGCGAAGTCGAGTAGGGCTTCTAGGTCCTTTCGGAAGCAGCTCCCACCCCAGCCTGCTCCAGCCTTCAGGAATAGTGGCCCTATTCTCCTGTCAAGCCCAATCCCCTCAGCTATCACCTCGACATCCGCTCCTGGGAGTTTCTGGCATAGGTTCGCTATCATGTTTATGAAGCTAACCTTCATGGCTAGGAAGGCGTTGTTGGCATACTTTACAAGCTCAGCGTTGACTGGTGTTGTCCTTATTGTTCTCGGCATTTCGCCTCGGTAAAATGTTCTGTAGAGTTCTTCGAGCATTTCTCCCGATGTTTTGTCGAATTCGCCTATGATTATTCTGTCTGGGTGGAGTGTGTCGTTTACTGCTGAGCCTTCTCTGAGGAATTCTGGGTTGAAGCATAGACCCCAGCCCTCACCGCACTTCTTCCCGGAGTGGCTTTCAATGGTTGGCTTGACGACGTTCTCTGTTGTTCCAGGGGTGACGGTGCTTCTGACGACGACTAGGTGGTAGCTGCTTTTCCATTTTAGTGCTTGTCCGATTTGCCTTGATGCGTTTTTGATTTGCTCTAGATTTATGCTTCCGTCTGGGTTGTTTGGTGTGCCTACTGTTATGAAGGTTATGTCAGAGCCTTCGACTGCTTCCTTGGGGGTGTTTGTGAGGGATAGTAGTCCGCGTCTTTGGGCTTCTCTTAGTAGTTCTTCGACTTTGGGCTCGTAGAAGGGAGCCTTGTCTGAGTTTATCAGCTCGATTTTCTGAGGGTCGGTGTCGAAGCCTATGGCTTTGAAGCCTCTGTTGGCGAAGCATACGGCGCTTGTTAGCCCGACGTAGCCTAGGCCGAAGAAGGATAGCGTCTTATCTCTCATAGGTTTAGCGCCTGTTTGAACCATTTGATCGTGTGTTTAAGCCCTTCTTCTAATGTGGTTTTTGGCTCCCATTCTAGGAGGCTTTTTGCCTTCGATATGTCGGGGCATCTTCTCCTAGGGTCGTCTTGTCTCGGTGGGTGGAACTCTATTTCGGATTTGGAGGCTGTGAGCTTCTTTATGAGCTGAGCGAGCTCCAGTATCGTTATTTCGTCTGGGTTCCCTATGTTTATCACCTCGCCCTTCAAACCCTCCTTCACCATCATCCTGAGCAGGGCGTTTACGGCATCCGATATATAGAGGAAGCTTCTGGTCTGCCTTCCGTCTCCGTGGATGGTTATCGGTTTGCCGCTTAAGGCTTGTGTTATGAACCTAGATATTACTCTGGCGTATCTTGCATTTGGGTCCAGCCTTGGACCGTAGGTGTTGAATAGTCGGGCTACCCTCACATCCACGCCATACTGCCTAAAGTACGCTATGCATAGGGCTTCCCCAAACCTTTTTGACTCGTCGTAGCAGGATCTGATGCCTATGGGGTTAACCCGACCCCAGTAGCTCTCCGGTGTTGGGATTACTTCGGCGTCTCCGTAGACTTCTGATGTTGAGGTGTAGATTACTATGCTATTGTGTTTTCTTGAGGCTTCTAGGATGTTTAGGGTTCCTAGGCTATTGGATAGCATGGTTTCAACTGGTTTTTCAACGTAGATTTCTGGTGCTGGGAGGCTCGCAGCGTGAACCAAAAAATCATACCTCTCTTCAACGTTAAAGTTTGATACGTCGCCCCTCAAAAATCTGAAGTTTGATAGGCCTATTAGATGCTCGATGTTTTTTAGGCTTCCTGTCGATAGATTATCAAGCACTGTTACTTTAGCACCGCGTGTTGTCAAAGCTTCGGCGAGCCAGCTTCCGATAAAGCCTGCTCCACCTGTGATTAAGACACTTCTGTTTTTGAGGGCGCTCGTATCAACACCTTTGATGAAGGCTTCTATTCCGTCATCAGAATCTAAGCGTGCCTTATTCATCTTTACTTCGCCTAGAGTATTCGTAGGATGTTTTGATGGCTTCCCAGTAGGTTTCGGGTGTGCCTATGTCGAGCCTCAGCTCATCGTCTCCAAGCGGCACGCCTATTACTTGGCGCCCGTTATCTATGAGCTTTTGGATAGCGTCTGTGAGCTGGATTTCGCCGCCTACACCGGGCTCCAAACCCTCTAAGATTCGGATTATTTCTGGGTTGAATATGTAGAAGGGCATTATGGCGAGTTTTGATGGCGGTCTTTCGGGCTTCTCTACAACCCTGACAACTTTAAACACGTTGCCCAGGCTCTTTTCAGCTAATGCAACACCGTATTGCCTTGGGTCTTGAACCTCTTGAAGGAGCAAGACCGCTTGGGCTTTATTAGAGAATGCTTCACACATCCTCTTGAGGAAGCTGTTGTTTCCTGAGACTATGTAGGTGTCGCCTGCGCAGACTAAGAAGGGTTCATCGCCTATAAAAGGTTTAGCCGTTAAAACGGCGTGGCCGAAGCCTTTAGGCTCAGGTTGGTTAACAAATACTATCCTGGAATCCTCGATCATCCTGTAGAAGCTTTCAAGATCATTCACAAGGCTTGACTTCCCCCTATCGTTGAGGACCTTAACGAAGCCCCAGTCTGGTGTGAAGTGATCTTCGATTGATCTCTTACCCCTTCCTACAACGAAGCAGAACTCTCTGAAGCCGAAGAGGTAAAGCTGCTCAAAGAGTGCTTGGAGAAGGGGCTTTAGAAGGCATCCGTTCGCGCCTCTATCGAATATTGGAAGCATCTCCTTTGGCAGCTCCTTACTCATAGGTAGAAGCCTAGTGCCGAGACCTGCTGCGGTAATAACAACCTTCCTAGTAATCAGATTCGGTCACCGTACAGGCAAGGTTCCAAAATTCCGTATCGTGATGCATTCTGAACTCTGGCGGAAGCTTTGTTGGCACTTTTTATCGATTTCTGATGTAGTAATTTAAAGGAGGGTATTCAACTGGTTGTACGAATATCTCTTAACATAAATTCTGCTGTTTTCCTGAGACCGTCGTAAAGATTAGTTTTAGGTTTCCAGTTTAGAAGTTTATAGGCTTTCTCAGGCGAGCCATACAAAATGGACAGTTTCCCCTGAGTATCTTGGGAAAAGGCTATTTCAATGTGGTCAAGTTTCATTATTTCAAGTATACTTCTGGCTAGTTCTTCGATTCTTGTGGGGATTCCACTACATATGTTAAGGGCTGTGTTAAGAGGGTTGTTGAAAATTGCGCTTTCTAAAGCGTCTATGACGTCATCGATGTAAACAAAGTCGCGGACGACATTTGGATTGGAATTAATTATGAACTTTTTGTTTCCGCTTTTTTTAAGTTTGATGGCCTTATGTATGAAGTCTGGTATGACATAGCCGAGATTCTGGTGCGGACCATAGATGTTAAAAAACCGCAATATTATGTAATTAAGACCAAATAATTTGCAATAAGCCTCAACGTACTTTTCTGCCACTAGTTTAGATATTCCATATGGGTGGTTTGGATTTTTAGGATGTTCTTCCGTAATAGGAAGATAGGTGGGTTCACCGTAAACGTATGCTGAAGATGCAAAAATTAGCGGTATGTTCTTTTTGGCTACATACTCTAGCGCGTTTAATGTGCCTTTTGCATTGATCTTGAAATCAAAGTAGGGATCTTCTTTAGCCTTTACTGTGTTGGCGTTAGCTGCCAAGTGAACGACAATGTCTGGCTCTGTTTCTGATAAAAATTTAGAGACGCACTCTTTACTGGTTATGTCCATTTCAGGACTTAATTGAATGTCAAACTCTAATATATCTGCCTTCGACTTCAACCTGTTTACGAGATGCTTGCCGACAAACCCTCTAGAGCCAGTTACAACTATACGCATACCAATCAACCATTAACGTGAACCGAAGAAGCCCTTTACCAATTTAACAACGTGTTGAGCCTCTTCTAGTTTCATCGAATTATAAAGAGGTAGCGATATAGCCTGCTCAAATACAGTCTCAGCATTTAATAAAGGACCTATAGTTATAACTTTATCTCGACTACAGGGTTGTAGGTGGATAGGAGGCCATGGAATTCTATAATCAGCACCCTGCTTGTTGAGATAGTTTAACAGCTTATTCTTACGTTTTGCGTATCTTTTTCTGAGCCTAGCTATATAGAACATATAAGGATGCCTTGTCACATAGGGCGGAACTTTTTGGGGAATTAAGTAGTTGTCGAGCTCCTCGTTATAGAATTTTACTATATTTTTGCGATTTTCAATATATCTATCTACTTTCTTTAACTGTGTAAGACCGAGTGCTCCCTGAATATCGAGGGGACGTAAATTTAAGCCGACTGTTGTATGCCAATATTTATTAACTGGGTCTTCGCCGTGAGACCTTATTTTCTCCAATTTTTCTGAAAGCTCTTTGTCATTTGTTACAATAGCCCCGCCTTCGATAGTGGTCATCTGTTTAGCCGCATGAAAACTTAAAGTGGTGGGCCAGTCGAAAGACCCTATCTTTTTCCCCCTGTATTCAGCTCCTAGTGCTTCCGCCGCATCCTCAATTAATTGAATTCCATAATCCTCACATAGTTTAGCTAATCTATCGTAATCACAGGGCATACCAGCAACATCTACAGCGATTAAAGCTTTAATATTATCCTTATAGTTTGTGAGAACATCATCTAAAGAGGTTGTATCTATGTTAAATGTTCCAGAATCTATGTCTACAGTTATAGGTTTAGCTCCTAAAATTAGAAGGGTGTTTACAGTCGCTATAAACGTGTAATCTGGAACTATTACATAATCACCCTGACCTAATCCTGTTGCAAGGTAAGTAGCTAATAAGGCTGAGGTTCCATTGTTAACCATTACGGCATGCTTGCAACCGATGTATTCACATAAACTTTTTTCAAATTCCTTCACCTTCGAACCCATGCTGAGCCATCCACTCTTCACTACATTAATGACAGCGTTGATCTCATCTTGACTGATATCTGGCATAGACCAAGGAACTTTCATGTATTACACTCCATAGTTAGTGCACTATTGTGATTTTAAATCTTTAACGCTTCAACAATCAAGCTGAGGGCGCTCAAGTCTGCAGGAATAAGTTAACTTTTCTAAAAACGCCCACATATTCTAGACGCCAAAAGTTGGGAGTGCTAAGCCTACAGTAAGTGCCATACACTTCATAGCCTTTATTCAAAAGCAAAGCCCTCCTGTTCATACACCACTTCACTTCTTGGAACTACAAAACCCTTTCCATGATTACAGACTGGAAAGTCTTCTTTCTCCACCGATCTATGGTTTTTCCAACTTTCCTAAATCCATGCTTCTCATACAGTTGCATCGCTTTAACATTATCGATAAGAACTGTCAGAAATATTTCATGAATGTTTTCTCGTCGGGCCAGTTTTAGTAAATTTTCCATAAGCTTATGTCCTAAACCTTTTCCTCTGTAAACTTTATCAACCACAATACCCAATTCAGCTGAAAAATGTCCAGGGGGGGAAGGCTTTTTTATTTTAAGGAAAGCAAATCCTACCACATTATTTTGATCTCTTACAACCAAAGTTATAAAAACAATATATGGAAACAGATGTAGCAAAATTTTTCTTAAAAACTTTAAACTCGACAAAAATAATGCTATTTGAGACAAGAGCCACCAAAAACTGATGTTCTCATATCCAAGAAAGCCAGGGTGGAAAAAGCGCTTGTCTTCTTCGGATAGCGAATCATACATACGATGTAAGTAATGTAAGTCCGTAATATGCATTTCTCTAAAGGTGTATGATACTGGCATTAGGTGCACTAGTTCTTCTTTTGAAAGCGCTGACAAAAGATTTCGAATAAATTGGATCCTATAGTGTTCCATGAATATTTTTGAGCTTTTAGTTTAGCTTTCTTGCTCATAGCCATATATAGTTCTTTGTCTGTAAGTATTTTCTGTAAGGTGTAAACGTATGAGTCTATATCTTCTGGGTTGATAATGAAGCCTTCACCTCCATCTTTGACCGTCGGGTAGGCTGCTAACGGACTCACAATCACAGGTTTACCGTAGGCCATGACCTCTATTACTGGCTGAGAGAACCCTTCGTGAAGTGATGGTAAAGTGAAAACGTCACATGAAGCGTAGAGTAGGGCTAAAGTTCTATCATCAACTAGACCAGGCAATATTACGTCCTCACCCACTTTGAACCCTAACTTTCTGATAAGGTTTAAGTACTGTTCAGTAGGCTTTCCCGTCATAATAAGAGTTGCTGGCAAATTCTTTGATAGCTTGCCGAAGGCGTAAAGTATGCATCTTGCTCCTTTCCTGCTCCACCCTGACCCGCCTACGAACAAGATTATTTTCTTTTCCATAAACTTTGATCTAAAATCTTCAACTTCACGAAAGAATTTTTCATCGTGAAAACTGTCATAAACGTCTTGGCCATAAGGCGATACGAGAATCTTTTTCTCATTAACATGGTATATCTTTTGAAATTCTTGAGCAGCCATATCATGTGGAACTATAATCATATCTACGTAGCGTAGACCTGCTGTTTCAATCGGTATATCTAAAGCATATGTGGACAGCTTCCTTAAATCGATTGTCCGAATAAGCTCTTGAAAGGAGCATTTTAGCTCATAGACCAATGTTCCAAACGTATGATATGCTATGAGACCAAGCCCTTTTAAGGGCTTTGCCAAAGGAAGGGAGAACGGTCCATGCAGAAAGAAGACATTAACATCGCTTTTGCTGCATTGATTCTTTATAAGATGTAACACCTGTGTATAGAAGCTAATCCTCCCGGATAGGAGGCGCCCTGATGATGGTATTCCATATAAATGTATACCGTCAACTACTTCACTATCGACACTTTCAGAACCAAATTTTTCATAAATGACAGAAACATATGCACCTCTCTGAAGAAAAGCCTTAGAAAGACACCAAACCGCTCGTCCAAAGCCCATTCTAGCATCGTCAGGCTTCTCATAAACAATAGACCATATCTCCATTTTTAACATCCCCATATTGCCTAATGTTAAATCATTAAAACCCTATATTTCAACGAACCGTAAATCCGTGAGGCCAGTGTAATCAAGTAAAAGACCAATAAAGCTATGGCACATTTTATTCTAATGTAAATAGGTATCTTCTCTGGCGGATTCCCATAAAGAACTGTTTTATAACCATGAATTAGGAATAGTAGTATGAAAAGTGGTATGAAGAGGCTGGCAACTACTAAGGAACCTGTAACAAGATAAATAGCTTTAGAAAAAAGGACTGAAATAAATGTGATTACAAGACAGAGAAATATGGCTATCCCGGTAATAGAAAGCCCTAAAAATTGGGGTATTACTATTATAGGACGCATAAACCTTTCTCCATAAGCTTTTGCATCCTTAGGATGTTTGTGGAAAAAGAGGACATCATATTGCCTTAACATAGCCATCCGCATCACTTGCTTCAAATTCAATTCTTTAACCGGATGAAATACTATAGCTTTGGGCGAATCTTTTATTAAGAATCCTTTCTTAAGAACCCTATGAGCTACATCGCCATCTTCACCAAAAGGATGTCTAAAACTCTCGTCAAACAATCCTACATTCTTTAAAACATCTTTTCTGTATGCAATATTGCAAGTCTTATATCCACCTCCTACTGGAGCCACCCTTACCGGAAACAGCAGATAACTGTCTGTTAATGTCTCGCCACGCACTCCACCTACATTTTCATTATCAAAAGCTTCGACGAGCCCCCTTAGCCAGTTTTGGTCGGGTAAAGTATCTGCATCAGTAAAAGCGATTATTTCGCCTTTAGCTTCCATGACTCCATGATTTCTTGCTGTTGCTGGACCGTAATTGTGTCCAAGCTTTATTACCTTAACATTGGGTTGCAGGTTGTTTCTTGCCATAGACATTACTATTTCGACAGTCTCATCTTTAGAACCGTCATCTACTATTATGATCTCGTATTTATCCTTGGGATACGATTGATTCATAAGGGATATGATAAGCTGTCTAATAGTTTTGCTTGCGTTATAAACTGGAACAATAACTGAGATAAACGGATAGCAAGTATTCACGTTTTTCATCATATTGTTACTTCATCTGCCTTTCTTATGCCAGCAAGTCCTGTTGAATAAATGTAAACAGGTTTTGCTTTGACTTTATGGCAGAAATCTTTAAAGGCAGTATTCCACCAAGTGTCGTCGGACAGTAAATAACCGCCATTTCGAAGATGCCGCCAAGCAGTTGTGTACTCAAACCACATGTTCTCGTAAGTATGTTCGCTGTCATGAAGGAAGATATCAATTTCTCCTAAAGACTTGCAAAGGTTTGGCAATAGGTCTTTGCTTAATCCAAGGTGCAAGTGCCAGCGATGTTTGAGGTTTTCTGGAACAAGAAAACCGACGTTTTTCTTCGGAGGCAAGATACTTAATGGCTCAGGAAGATAGCTTGGAATTTTCTTAATCAACTCCGCTTCATAATTAGGGATATCAATAGAATGCAATTCTCCCCATCCATTCTTCTCTAACGCATGCAGCATGTACGATGTTGATAGACCTGCAGCGACCCCTGTTTCAACAATAGTCATAGGTCTCATAACTCTACAGATTACGTAGAGAGTTTTACCAAAATCTATGGGCGGGAAATACTTCATACCTGAACTAAGAAGCTCGGATTTTATGTATTCATCAAATTCATCAAATTCATGAAAATATTTCTTTAACCCACTATCTTTAGTTTGGAGAAGCTGACTCAACTTAAACCTAACAACGCCTTCTCTACCGCCAACGATATATTTGATTGCCGCATTAGGATCGGAGAAAGCAATCTTGAGGCGACTTATTATGGAAGCAAACCTACTCAATATCCTCACCTGATTTCTTACATATAGGTTAATTTCTTAGAGGTAATTCCATCGCAGTTAGGTGATATAATTCAAACCACCCCCTTAATTCTTTGCTTAGATCATTCCAATGAACGGAGGTTATGTAATTTACTCGAATTAACATTTGAATGCATTGACTATCTAGGTTCAATTTACATCACTTGCAACATTTTTCATTCTTTGATGTATCGTTGAAGCAATTAAAAATAGTCCTAGTGTGGCAAACAAAATCTGCTGAACTACATAAATGTGGTTTAGTAGCGGGGGGTCATAGGTGACTATTATATTTAGTTCGCCCATGCTAGAGTTGTTTACATAAAAACCGTTTGAATAGGAGAAGGCTACGAAATGTGTAAGCTTTTTCCCATTCATATAAGCTGACCAGCATGGATGGTAGCTTTCGGAGAGTGAAAGAAATATATCGCCAGTAGCTTTAAGCTTAACGATATATTCAGTATCGCTGATTTTGTGAAATTCATAATTAACATTTCTATATTTGAATATTTCAGCCATATCATTTACGTTATAAATTACTATAAGACTCCCTTGAAAACTATTTGTCATAGTTAAGTTGTGAGCACCAGAGTAGAGATGAATCGGTTCATATATGATCCACCCGTCTGTAGAAGAGTTTTTGGAAGGCACGGCTATGTTATCAACGCTCAAGACTGGGTATTCACCATCGGCTTGACGTTTAATGACTATTTCAGTTATGTTATTTGGGATTTTTTGGTTCATGTAAGGGTTGTAAGCGTTGATTATGGGCTGTAAGCTTGATTTGGGGGGAAGTTTTATTGTGAATGTACCGGAGTCTGGAAGATCCACGCTCTTTTGTTTTTGTACAATATTTTCTCTGGTTACATTATATGCTATGTGAGCCCACAGGGATCCGGAACCCTTAACTGTTATTGTGAAGTTGCCGCCTACATCTGTATAGAGGTAGTAGTTAGCTAGATCAAAATCATATGTTGGAGGATTGTGTGCCGGTTTAAAGTTTTCTCTCGTTATTATGAAGGTTTGCGCTTTATCTAGGTCTATTATGCCCATGCTAGGGTCTACTACGATAGGTTCCGGCATTTTTACGGCAATGTACCATTGCCCAGAAGGGATAGCTATTAAACGTGTAAATGTTGGCTGATCTTGCGTGAATACATATAACTGTTTCCTAGAACCTATTATGCTCATTGCCTCCTCCATCGATAAAGAGGAAATGCTTGTATAATTTTTTATGTCGGAGTTGAAGAAGAGGATTTGAAAGCTTGCATTACGTAACTCCTTAATAAAATCTGGATTTTGATATGCAAATATTAGTAATGTGCTATTTATACTGAAGTTTGTTATCTTAGGTAGAGCTGATAGTGCTTCTTCTGATCCAACCACATATAATGCGCCCGAGAATGCTGAGATCTTCGGTAAATACGCCATGTTTTCGTATACTCGAAAGTCTTTACCCAAATGTATGAGCTTTAAATCGTTTTGAGCATCTAATATCTTTGCGAGCTCGAATGGATCACCTTGCACTCCCTCGCTTGTATATCTTGGACGCCCGCTCAGATCCCAAGTAGGATGTAGTGGCGCCCTCATGGCTTTAGTCCCCCTCCAGAGGGTGTTCGGGTCAGGGGTTGCCAAAATGATGTATTTTACTGACGCTGGAGCAAGCAAACTACCAAGATTATGTGTATGGCCTTTAACTAATTGATTGTATACAAAATCAATATAGTTACTGGTGTAGCGAGTTGCAAATCCAGAGGAGTACTCAAATGCATCGGGATTTCCAAGTATTGTGGAAAAGTAGTCTGTTGGTAGGAACATTACCCGGTACATTCCAGCTTCCTCTTTCAATGATGAGAGCCAGCCTTGAACAGACGAGTACATTTGTGGTAGAGGACAATACCTCTCTTGATGTATTTTTACATCAAAGACTGGGGCGAAACTGAAGGTACATGATAGAATCAAGGAAACTAAGAGAATAGAGAAGATACTTTTAGGGATAGAATTCGGAAGCGAACGGAGGATTTTTCCATGATGTTTAAGGCTGTAGTTGGCATAAATTTGCATTAACCATTCAATAGTCGCTGAGATCATAACAGCATAAGCAAATGCAACTATATAGAGGGGTCTTTCTGGGTAAAAGAAAAGCCTCGCAGGAGTGTAATTCAGTAACCACATCGCCCAGCCAACTTGCAAATGTATACCATAAATTACCGTAATTATTACAAGCGAGATGAGTGATAATGAGAGCAAGATCAAATATCTTCTTTTCCTATGAGTAAGCAATAGCGAGCAGAAGGCAGCGATAGGTAAAATGAAGCCTAGAAGATTTCTTTCCGGAAGATGATTGCTTGGAGCTCCTCCAATTAGCCTAATTGTATTGGCTATTTCTTGGTTAGAATATGTGTAAGCGAATAAGGGTACGGGCAAAGGCGTTAAGGTTTTCTCAATAGGAGAAATGAATCTCAATGATTCAAGAAGACGAGATCCTCCCGTTATTAGATATGGGCTTGTGGCAACAAAAACAAGCATTGTTAGTATAAGCTGAAAAGATGTTCTTTTAAGGTAGGCTAATTTTTTATTATCTGTCAGCGTATAAATTAAGAAGAAGATGAGCATAGATAAGAGGATCAGCGATAGAATTTGGGGTAGGAAAGATGTTGTGACAGATAGCGATAGGCCAAGCAACAAGATATCTTTAATTTTCCTCCTCTCCTCAAGAATATTAAGCGTGTAATTAAATACTAATGGTATGGTGACGTATCCCCAATGGAGGAAATCGGCGAAATTAAGGACTGTGGCTGGGCCGAAGCCATAGATAAGAGAAGCTGAAAAACATGCTAGGCGTGATTCCGTAAAGTGATTTGAGAGGAAAAAGTACATAGTGAAACATGAAAAGAGAGTGGTTGATGCAAGTAACTTTTCAGCCAAAACCAGATCTCCGGCACTGATAGTAACAAAAAAGTATTGAAACCACGAAGCTATGTTAGGTTGCGAGGGGCTTCCAAGATTGCCCGAATACCAATAAAGTTGTCCTGGAACATAATATCTTGGATTCGTAGTTGGCAGAGGAATAAGGTTCAAAGCCCAAAATCGAGACTGTTGAAAAACAATATCCCTATATGCTATAGTATAGAATAATATAAAGCCAAAAAAAGCTAGAATATCTTTATAGAAATCCCTTCTATTCACGATGTCCAAGTCCTTCAAACTTTAGATATTATCCGCATAATTGGACCAACAAAATTTGCATTATTCGATCTAACAATGAAGCAATCTGCTTTTTCTACAACCTTCGTGACGATTTCTCGCTCAGCTTCCATTAATTCATATAAGTTAAAGTCGGAATTAAAGTAGGAATAATATATGAGAATAGGGACTTGAGAGAAATGCGGTGCTAAACCCGCTTTTGTTTGTAGCAACATCTTATTTATAGCTTCATCCTTATCTAACTCTTCCAACTTATCCTTTCCTTTTTCAAGAAAAAGAATAGCCTTCACCTTAGCTCTTTCTTGAATCCTTGACTTGTCAAGGATATCCTCGACATTTGAAACAGTACTTTTCAACTGGCCAATAAAATATGAAATGGGTGGGAACATCATATCTTCTAAAAGGATGCCAACTTTACCTTTAAATGGAACCGATAATCCAAGAAATTTAAGAAGGCGAGCTGAAATTCTTGTAAAAATAGAATAAGCTTGCCCTTCGGCATCCAAGAGTGTAGCATCATCAGACAGATATTTCAAATCGTTATTTCTAAGCAAACAGGTGAAGGTCGTTCGACTTTTCCCAGTATCTGAGAATCCTAACATTAGAAAACCATCTTGTCCAGACGCTATACAAGCACTATGCTGGAATGCAAACCCTTTGCGCAATGCTTTTAACCCTGCAACCTTCCATACAACAGTAATAAAAGGCAAAGAAAATACTAACGGAAGCTTAACGTACCGATAATAATTTTTATTACATAACAGGATAGTTTGTTCATGATTACTGATATTGCATAGATATAATTTGAGTTTCTGCTTCAGTACACGTGCACAGTAGTAGATGTAGTTTTCATTGTATCCGCCCCAATAGTTTTTGCCAAGCCTTATTGTATTATTTGATCGTGGTACTTCAAAATCATTTACTACTTTAACTATTAAATCAGGTTCAATATCGTCGACTTCGAAGAAAGGTGTTCCAAGATCAACGTCGGATTTTATTCTAAGAATATTATGGAAGTTATAATTAAAATTACCGTAATCACTCATTATAGTTCCTCTGTGCATTCCCTACTGACACCGTCATCAGCTTATTTAATGCATATTAATACATACACTTTTCTCTAATGGGAGAGGATGCACTATCGTCTCTATTGCCTTCAGCTCTCTCTTCTCAGGTCAGTAAAGCAATAGTCCATATTTACACGTGTAACTATAAAATTCACGCCCATAAATGGTGTATTTAGAAAAAAAGTTGTAGCTCTTTAAGACTTCTACTACTCCGTCGCAATAAATTCAGCGCACATAGCGAACTATAGAGTGGATATTTGCGCACGCGCATTCAGCCGAAAAACATACAGTGTTTCCCCAAGGTGGATCTAAACTCACTACTGTTTGTAACCAAGCTTTGATAAATAGTGGTAAACCCCACGTTCAGAAGGTAAATGGATCTCCAAAGCGATATATGTCCCCTTCTTCAGTAAACCTTTTGCACCTTTAAGAACTTCAAGACCATGATCCTCTACATCAATCTTTAAAAAAGTCCACAGAGGTGATTCAGCATTTTTTAAAACGTCATTCAAACATTGAACGGAAACAACAGAGCAATACTTCAGAGTTATTAACCAGAGATTGAAAGCCTGGATGGTGTGGAACGGGTGCAGACCAATACAGGGGGGTGGAATGATTTCGTGATAAAACACAAAAGCCATATCATAAGCTAGGCAGTTCTTAAATAAGTTAGCACCGATATTTCATTCTAAAAGATTATATTCTTCTGGTGATGGCTCGATGGCAATAACTTTTCCCTCTGGCCCTACCTTGGAGCACGCCTTCACCACGAAATCTCCAATATACGCACCAGCATCGACAAGTACGTCGCCAAGCATTAGATTAAGCCCTCGTATTGACTCATAATCTACTGCTCGTATACCGAATATACATCAAACCAAACAGAGGGTCTGAAAAATAGTGAACATCTGAGATTTCTATCAAAAAAACAAAAGCAGTCTTAAAGTGAATTTTCCAGCACGGCTGGCTAAATAATGAAGAGCCCTCCCACAAGAGACGCATTAGTTTTGGAGTAAACAACATCATCTAAAACGGATTGGGGTTGGAAGCTCTAACAGCTAGTAATTGTCTCGCCAAACCCCCTACCTCCTGGCTACCGACTTGGTAATCTCTAATACTTTCTCTGAGAAAATTTTCCAAGAAAAAAACTTAGACCTTTCCAGACTCTTTCGCGCCAATTCTCGTCTTAAATTTTCATTCCCTGAAAGCTCCTGCATTGCTTTACAAATGTCATTGGCATCGTAAGGGTCAAAGTAGAATCCGGCATCGCCTGCTATTTCTGGGATCGAGGAACACCTAGAGACAGCTACCGGCGCTCCGCAACGCATGGCCTCCAAAACAGGCATCCCGAACCCTTCGTAAAGTGAAGGATAAACAAAATAGTTACAAGCGTTGTATAAAACTGCTAAATCCTGCTCGGTTAGCTTATGCAAGATTATTACGTCTCTTTTATTATTCGCTATGATTTTAGCATCCTTTCTTTGTGGTCTATCCGGAGAAACTATGACAAGCTTTTCTCTAATCCTGTGATCCTTCTTGCCCTTAATGAAGGCTTTAAGCAACCTAGTCATATTTTTGTAAGTTGGATGTATCCTTCCCACATGCAATGCAAAACCCTCTCTATTATCACCTATCAAACTTGGGAGAGATGCTTGAACGGCTTCATGAGGCAACATTGCAAATGCTGGATCTACATCAAGATATATGGTGTGAACATCACCCTTCTCCTTGTGATATTGTAGTACTACATCTTCCCGGGTATTGTTAGAAGGCACGACAACCGCTTTTGCCTTCTTAACGGATCTCTTCACAAGAAAAGAGAATACAATATTCTTCAAGGAACTCTTTTCATATTTTCTGAATGTCAGATCATGGACTAATAATGTAAATGGAATTGTTTGAAACGGTGCTAAATCGAAAGTGAAAAGCATCACATCTAAATGATCCATGAACGTCCTTCTTGCCAATTTCCAGTAGAAACCTAAAGGTGTTCTAGCCTTTATTTGAATTACCTCGAACTTATCCAAATGTACTTCTCCTTGCCAATTATAGAGGTCTGATACATATACGACAAAATCGTCCTTAGTATTCGTTAACCAGTATTTTAACATATTTCGAAGAAGTTTTGTAATACTGGAATGGGGAGCTCCCAGTAATCTAGCATCTACGCCTATCCTCAATGGTCTCACCTATTTCCTGATTTTAACACAGACCACTGCGCCACGAAAAGGATCTTTTTGCTTTCAGCTTTTTCAGCCTCACTATGGGATGCCTTCACCCAACCCGACGGCTTTACAAAAAATCTAAGCATTCAATTCTTAAACCACGCAGCAAACCGGAAAGCCTATTCCAATTGTAGATTCTCATCCATTCGTCTGTATTCTTATAATAACAAAGTATAGTGGTGTCCCCGTGTTTGGAACCATCATGTCTATTCCATAAACTTCTAAGGACGTCCTTCGAGAGACTTCATCCGCAAAGTTACTCTCTAGACAGCCTATATCTAAGAGACAACCGCTCTCCATCAGCCTCTTAAACACTCACGGATATTCTATTTGACGCTCGATTTTGTCTTGGACGTTGAAAAGGATGTTCCCTATGACGTGGCCTAAACTGCAGCGACTCGTTGAATTATTTTATGAATTATAGATGATTCACCATACATTTTAGCTCTTTGCTAGCTATAACATCCCAATTATATTTTTTAGCTTCAACAATGGATTTCGTAGCCATCTTCTTCCTTTTATTATCATTTTTTAGTAGGGATATTACATGTTTGGCCAAACCTTGTATGTCACCAATATTTGCAAGAAGTAGTGGTTTCGAAAATCTATTGTAAGCGGGGAGATTGTAACATACGACTGGAAGACCACATGCCATAGCTTCAACTATAACTATGCCAAAACCCTCTTCGTAACTTGGATAAACGAATATTTTACTACTCTTTAGCAAACGGTACTTGGTAGAATCATCTACGAACCCTAATAGTTTCACATTGCGTTCTAATCCAGCTTTTTTTATTTCATACACAAATGTTTTAACAATGTAAGGATCGCCCGTTCCAATGATGCCTAACTTCGCCGAAGGAAATTCGTCAACGACCAATCTCCATATATTAACCAGATCGAATATGCCTTTGTTGAAAGCTAAGCGCCCTAGGTATACAGCATCGTACATTTCACTAGCAGGCTTGATCTGATCAATAATATCAAGAGGCGCACCTCCGTCGATTTCAACTAAAAGGGTACGATCGAATCCAGCTCTCAAAAAAGGTGGAGAATAAGCTGCAAATACTATCCATTTGTTCACCCTCGTTATTGCGTAGGCGATTTGATTCCACACAAACATGGCCATTGCGTTGCAAAGAGGACTGCCGAGCTTCATTCGGTGTATGGGAGGTGGGATGAAGTGGTGAGCAAACACAGCTTTTGAGATCTTGGCTTTAGACAATAGTAATCCTACTGTATCAGGTAATGATGTGGACGCAGCGATGGCTATATCGACGTTCTTCAAAAAAGGGAGCGCTTTAATTACCTTAAAAACCAGCCAAGTCTGGGTGATAAATGTTGCAAGTATAGTAGTAAATATAGACCTACCATACATTTTATCTAAGAAGGCCGGCATTTTGATAACTTTAATAGAACAGGGATTCCCTCTTTGACGAATTAAATTTACCCCATACTGGTTCGTCACAATGTTCACCAAGTTCCCATTAGCTACCCAGCATTTCGTGACTTCAACAATATGTGCATCTCCTCCCGATATGCCTTCCTTTCCAATCGAAAGGAAAAATACGAGTATGTTGAATTTCATTTACTTAATCAAACCCATTTACTACTGAGACGCATCACATATATCACCTTCGGTGCACATGCCCACGTCTAAAATGACCCTATTTTTGGAATTTTGCTTTGGATGCAGCGCGCGTCTGCAATAACTCTTCACAACCTGTTGCTTTATACGCTCTCAGAAATAAGATAATGGGCTTATAACTAATTTTTTAGCCATTTGCATCCGTTGATGGCAATTTTCTGAGCATACGCAGTCCAAATATTCGGAGAATCAGCAGGATTTTAGTCTTAAATAAAGGCATTAATGTGCACAGATAAAATAACCATTGAATTCGCTTTTTATGGGCTCCAAACAAATTATAGAAAATTCTCATTTTCTCACCTTGCTCACCAAAAATCCTAATCCAACTGAAAAATATCTGACAGTCTGATAAATAACAAATCCTAAGGTCAGGATGGGGTGTTTCGCAAATTCCTTCCTATGTTTAATAAAAGCCGGTCTTATTGGACTCAACTGTTTTATTCCTTTCGATGGATTCGCCTTTATGAATCCTCCAATGGTTTTCCCATAGTAGTAATGTTTTTTAGCGACTTCCCAGAGGGATTTCGGCTCCCTAATATGAATCTCTTGAGCCTTAATTCTACCAACTCTGAAACCCTTTTTCAGAAGCCTATTATGAAGATCATAATCCTCGCAAGCGACAAGCGTCTCATCGAAACCGCCTACAGCTTCAAAAACCTCTCTCCTAAAAAACCTCGCAGCAACATTCAACTCATCATCCCTGTAACAATCTCTCTCAAACTTCCTAACCCTCGCCCAGAAGCTAACAGTAGGGTCAGAAGTATTATGAACACAGATCGCATCATACCCCTCATCTTCACATTTTCTAACAGCCTCTTCCACCACGCCTGGTTCCACAATAAAATCAGAACCCACTATGTAAATGTATTTTCCAGCGGCTTTTCTCACACCATAATTCATTTGTTCGCTTCTTTCTCTAGCGTTAATAACATACACCTTACAACCAAACCGTTTAGCAATCTCCACAGTCCTATCACCAGAGCTTTTATCAACTACAATAATCTCAATATTCTTGTAGGTTTGCTTCCTAATCGATTCTAAACACACAGCTAAAGTCTTCTCAGAGTTATAAGTTGGAACGACAACTGAGACAAGAGGTTCGGTCAACCCTTCTCAACCACAAATCCCACAATCTTCAAGAATTCTTTCGCTGTTTTGTCCCAGCTGAAGCTTCGAGCCCACCCCAAGGCGTTTCTGCTCAACCTCTCCCTAAGCCCATCATCCGACAACACCCTTATGATGGCTTCAGCCAAAGCCTCTACATCACCACTAGGCACAAGCAACCCCGTCACACCATCTCTAACACTATCCCGCAACCCAGCAACATTATAAGTGACACAAGGTGTGCCTAGGGCATTCGCCTCCAGAACATTCAGCCCAAACCCCTCTCTTACACTTGGGTTGACCAGAACCCACGCTCTAGCGAGAAGCCTCCTCCGCTCCTCATTTGATAGCCCTCCTAAGAACTTGACGCCGTCTCCAGCCATCCTCTCCAAATCTCTCCTGAAGGGCCCCTGTACAATAACCCAGAGTTCAGCGTCTGGAAACTTCTCTTTAACGATCTTGAAGGCTCTGATCGCATGGTCGGGCCTCTTAGCCCTCTTTAAACGCCCAGCGTAAACAACAACCGGATACTCCTCCTTCTCTGGAACCTCGCTTAATGGGGTGAAGTTCAACCCTTCTGGAACAACCAAAACCCTCTTAAACCCTAGATCTAGCAGATCCCGCCTTGTGCTCTCAGAAACCGTAACCGTAGGAACATCCACATAATTCCTCAACCACCTATCCTCAAGGAAGTGATAACCGATGTAGCTTATTGGGAAAGGCGTCTCGTAAAACCAGTACTCCCTAGCCAGCTGATGAATCAAAGCAACAACCCTCTCCCCATTATTAACAAACTTGGGTGTAAGGAAAGGTCTAGTATTAATCTCATCGATAACAACATCGTAGCCCTCTCTCGAAAAGCGCTTCTTATAATACTCTTTAGCCCTCCAGTAAACCGAATATCTGCCGCCAGCCCTAACAACCCTAACACCATCCAAAAACTCCTCGCTCTTGCAACCGGGGAACTCGGAGGCAAACAAGGTAACTTCATGCCCCTGCTCAACCCACCTTCTAGCAACCTCCCTAGTAAAAACCTCAGCACCACCCATCTCAGGGTTCAACCAACAACGCCAACTAAACCACAAAACCTTCAACTTACCCAACTTAGACTCTTAGTAGAAGTTTGTACGGGGGCTCTTCTTTCCCAATGTTCTTCTGATACCATCTCAACACCCTAAGCCTATACACGATCCCCAAGACCTCCAGAAGCATCCTCAAAACATCCCTAAACCTAAACAGCCTCTCCTGCCTTATATGCACGGGAGCCTCAGCCACCCTCAGCCCCAGCAGATTCGCTACCGCAAGAGCCTCAGCGTCCCAACTATACCTCTTCACAACAATAACCTTCATAATCACCTTCAACCACCTCGTCTTAAAAGCCTTGAAGCCAGTCTGCGTATCACCCACCCTTACCCCAAGCAGCAAATTCACAAGAGCATTAAAACCCACACTCAAAACCTTCCTCAAGAGCGGCGCCTCATACCTCGAATCAGGATGCCTCTTAGAGCCGACAACAACATCAAACCTCCTCAAAGCATCCAAATACAGCCTAACGTTCCTCACATCTATATCCCCATCAGCATCAAGAATAATCGTGTACACACCCCTAGCATGCTCAGCCCCAGTCTTAATCGCAGCACCCTTCCCAAGATTAACCCTATGATCCACAACCTTAACACGCCCATCCCCTAGCCCCTCAAGCACCCTCCTAGTACCATCCACCGAACCATCGTTAACAACAATCACCTCATAATCCTCAGTAACACCAGCCATAACCCGCCTAACCATCTCAACAGCCTCAGCAACAATATCCTCAACATTATAAGCAGGCATAATAAACGAAACCAAAGGCCCCTCCCTACTCACCAAAACCTACCCCGCTTAAGCCCCATATGAATGGCAGCCTTCAGAAGCTCAAGATCCTCCCCGCTCAAAGGCTTCACAAACCTATACGCTAAAGCAAGCACAGCAGCAAACACCACAAACTCAACCAAAGCCTTCACATAAACACTCACGTTCAACAGAAGCTCTATAGGTAGGAGAGGAGCAGCGACCAAAAGAGCACCCAAAACACTCCTCCAAAGGTTCTCAGGCAAACCAACATCCACCTCCCTAAAGAGAACAGCAACGCCAACGGCAACCATACCAGCCCTAGCCAAAGCAGCACCAACCTGCCCGAACCGAGCAGCCAAACCAGCTAGAAGCAGCACATAAGCTGCTACAGAAACCAAACCAGCCACAAGAATAGGCCTAGTACAACCCCTACCCTGAAGCTCAGCCGAATAGATAGATGAATACGCACTCAAAATAGACACAGCAGCCAAAATCGAGAAAGGTAAACAAGCCTCAGCATACCTCAAACCAAAAACCACAGAGAGAGCAGTATACGAAACAGAGGAGAGAGCCAAGCTAAGAGGGAGAACAACACCAGTCGCAACCCTAAGCGCCCTAACACCAACAACCCTAAACCCAACCTCATCACCACAACCATTCAAAGAAGATAAAGTCGGGAAGAGGGCTGAAGAAAGAGGAGCCCAAAGAATCGCAAGAGGGCCAACACTAGAAACAGCAATATAGTATATTCCAGCACCACCCAAACCAGCAACAAAAGACAGAACCAACACATCAAGCCAACCCTGAACCAAACCCAAAACATTATAGCCGTAGAGAGGAAGGCTAAAGCCAAAAAGCCTCCCCACAGAAAAACCACCAGCCGAATACCTCACCCTACCCCTCAACACAAAAACCGAGTAAAGCAGGGTAATAAAAGAACCAATTAGGAAGCCAAGCGAAAGACCCAAAACCCTCAAACCAACAAAAGCAAGAACCAAACCCAAAACCCTACTCAAAAACACAAACAAAACATTCTGCACACAAACCTCCCTAAACAGGCTGTACCCAAACATCACAGCACCATAAAAGCTAGTCAAATTCAATATGAAAGCAGCAGACAACATGCAAACAACATCAAACACGCCCACACCAAAATGAGAAGATAGAATAGGTGATAGAGCGAAACCTAATAGAAGCGCTGGAGCAGAAACACACATCAAAACCCTAAAAGCTGCGGCAGAAGAAGAATATGCGTATTCAACATCACCCCTACCAACACCCTCAGAAACGAACCTAATCACAGCACTATTCAAAGCAAGAAGCGTAACAGCATTAAACACACCCAAAGCCATCAAAAGAAGAGAAAAAGAACCAACCTCAACAGGACTCAAAACCCTAGCAACCACAACATAAAACACAAAAGACAAAGCATACTGAAACAACTGCATCAAACCAAGATAAAACGCACCAGAAGACACAGCCCTAAAAGAATCCATTAAACCAAATATGCACCCATCACTAGGATAGCCTCAAGTAATCCAAGCCAATCTCTAGGGTACCGTTACGCTCTTAGCGAGGTTCCTCGGCTTATCCGGATCTAAACCCCTCTCAACAGCAACATAATATGCGAGCAGCTGCAAAGGTATCACATAAGGTATAGGTGTTAGGATCTCAGGCACACCCCTAGGCATCTCCAAACACTCTTCAGAGTGCTTCGCCACCTCAACATCGCCCTCCTCACACACCGATATGATCCTAGCGCCTCTGCTCTTCAACTCCATCATATTCCCTAAAGCCTCCCTCCTCACACCATCCTTTGGGCATATGAACACCACAGGTAAACCCTCTTCAACCAAGCTTATAGGACCGTGCTTAGACTCACCAGCAGAATACGTAATCGACGGTATGTATGATACCTCCATCAGCTTCAACATACCCTCCATAGCGGTAGCCGAGCTCACACCCCTACCTAGAAAGAGAATAAGCCTCTCGTTAGCAAGATTTTTCGCAAGAGCCTTAACCTTCGCCTCACACCTAGACAGAGCCTCCTCAACCACACTAGGCACCCTCTTAAGACCAGAGGCAAGATCATCTATATCATCTTGAGAAAGCTTACCGCTAAGCCTAGCAAGCCTAAGAGCTAGCTGAGCGAGAACAGTTAGCTGAGATGTGAACGTCTTCGTAGCAGCAACACCAACCTCAGGACCACTCTGCTGCAAAATATAAGCCCTAGACACCCTAGTCAAAGTTGAGCCTAACACATTAGTAACAGCCAGAATAGTGGCAGCCCTAAGCCTACTATGCTCAACAGCCCTAAGCACATCATACGTCTCACCAGACTGGCTAACCGCCAAAACCACGCTATCAACACCAACAGCATCACCATACCTCTCAACAAACTCAGAAGCAACAACAGGATAAGCCGCAACCTTAGCCAGCTTAGAAAACATATACGACGCAGCGACACAAGCGTGATAAGATGTACCACAACCTACAAGAAAGACCTCCCTACCCCTATCAACCAGCGTAGCGAGCAGATCAAGATAACGCTCCTGAAGCCTAAGAGCATTCCTCAAACACATAGGCTGCTCATAAATCTCCTTAAGCATAAAGTGCGGGTAACCCTGCTTCCCAGCATCCTCAACAGACCAATCAACAACCTGAAGACCCCTCTCAACCCTCGAGCCATCAGCCAAAGACCTAACCTCGAAGCCCCGAGCATCAAAGACAGCAACCTCACCATTCTTAAGCCAAAGAACCCTATTCGTATACGGTAGGATGGCAGCGACATCAGAGGCGCAGAACACACCCCCATCAGAAACACCCAAAACAAGAGGGCTCTCACACCTAGCGCAAAACACCCTACCAGCATCCAAAGGCGACACAGCAGCCAAAGCATACGAACCCCTAAGCCTCCTAACAGCCTCCACAAACGCCTCAAAGAAACCCCTACCACCAGCCAAACCCTCCTCAACAAGATGAGCAACAACCTCACTATCAGTCCTAGACCTAAACACATGACCCCTATCCTCAAGCTCAACCCTAAGCTCATAAAAGTTCTCAATCACACCATTATGCACAACAGCAACCAAACCCCTACAATCCACATGAGGATGAGCATTCTCCTGAGAAGGAGCACCGTGAGTAGCCCACCTCGTATGAGCAACACCAACACACCCAGCCATATCACAGAAGCCAACCCTCCTATCAACATCATCAACCCTACCAACATCCTTCTTCACAAACAGCCCACCACCAGAAACCGTAGCCAAACCAGCAGAATCATAGCCACGATACTCAAGCCTCCTAAGAGCCTGAAGAAGAACAGGAGCAGCAGAACCATCAACCAGAGCACAGCCCACTATACCACACATAAACACATCACAGAATCTAAGCCTCTACGACACACCACTACTGGTTAATCTCTTCAATCTTCTTATCGATATCGTCAGCCACATCCAAGACAGCTTCCATGAACTGCCTTCTAACCTCCTTCGGCAAGTCTGTTAGTAGGGTCGCATAAAATTCAACCCAAAGCTGAACAGCAACCTCCAACCTACCAGCCTCACGAACCTCATCCAACGCATCGAAGAGATCATATGCAGCATCTAAAGCCTTAACCTCAGCGTTAGCAGCTTTACTCGCTAGGGAGCCGCTTAAACCAGCGTCCTGGAGCATCCTAACCCTACCCCTAATATAGTCCCTCAGAACCCTCTTACCCTCAGCCAAACTCCCACATAGAACACAGCAAACTGTTCACAGAACTGAATCTGAACACAAAACGATTACCCAGCAGCCCATAGCATCTCTGTGCTCTTCTTGATCAAAGCTAGGTAGATCGCGAAGCCTCTATCCTTCAACCACATCAAAGCGCTTCCGTTACCCCAAGACGCAGCTACCCTACACACCTCAACCACCATCGACTTACCCTCCTCAGCCAATACATCGCAGAACCTCAGCGCAGCATCCTTAACCTTCATCAATATGAGCCCGATGGCGTTAAGAAGCTCGATGCTCACAACCTTAACCAACCCTTTCTTAGCCAACGCTAGTGTGAGCTCTAAAGTAGCCCTCTCAGCGCAGCTGAGAACCCTGCGGTAGCACCTAGCCCTCCTAAGCCTACGCTGAACCCACTCAAGAAACTCAACTCTATCATCAGCCGATGGATCTGTGTTATGGTTAAATCGCTTGAACGAGTTTAGGCAGGAGTTGAAGAAGGATAAACCATGCGAATAGGGGGAGGCGGTCATACAGAAACACCTCTGAACATAGATACTAGAGGAGGAGCATTATGAACTACACATCCACGCATCTCATTGAACAAAGCTAGGCTACGTAACAACGCCCCCCCCGTATTCACATATCATCCAACACCATATGGATATAAACCTAACGCTTCTACGCTAATTCACCGACGAAGTTCGCCGCTCTCTCAAGGGAGTGGCTGACGAGGAAAGCTATTCGAAAGCTTAAAGGCTTAGGCTACTCTATTTTAGGCATCTTCTTACCCTTCAGATTCATTATCTTGTATACTTCTGGTATTGCCCAAGAGTATCCTATGTGTACACAGTTCAGGCTCTGGCAGTGTAGGCAGTAGAGCTCGCCCTCCTTAACTATGCACTCAACTATCCTACCAATCCTATTGTCTCTAAGCACTATCTCATTTGAGTCTATAGCTATCTTCTCTATGAACGGCCCATATTTTCTTAGAGTCTCCTGCCCCTCTATGACCTGCCAGACGAGCTCCTCTATGAAAGCGCCCAAGGCTATCCTTCTCCTTGAAGCGCTTTCCCTCTCGGATTTAGCCTTCTCAATAGCTTTCACAACCTCTTCTCTCAGCAGCACAGTCCTCCAACCAGGCTTAGTCAATTTTTTAGCCACCTCGTCCATACCATATGTGATGGTGTTATATAAATCTTATATAGTATCATATCATATACTTAAGCGGGTTGCGTAGGTGGAAGCAGATATCGATAAGAAAGGAGTACTATGAGGTGATCAGGGAGAGGGCTAAGAAGAACAGGAGGACGATGGCTGGAGAGCTCGAGTGGATCCTCATAGAGAGCAAGGTTGTGAAGCCCATACAGAAGGAGGATGATAAGGTTTGTCGTGGCTCGACAGCATCGTCATCATAGAAAACCTAGACCAAGTCCTCAGACACGCCCAATACTGCAAGATGGTCAGGTGGATGGCTAAAGACATCAAAGGAGGATACTGGGTGAGAGTTGAAGCGGGAAGCCTAGGCTGGGAAGGAGTAGTGGACGAAGAAGGACTAAAGAAGATAGAAGCAAAGATCCAGAAGCTCCAAGCAGAAAACCTAGACATAGAAGTAGTCAAGGTTCTGAAGAGGGTCCCCAGATCGACACCACTAGCATACTAAGAGGTGCTTGGGGTCGATAAGAGTATACCTAAGCTGCGGCCACAGATTCGAAGTCGGCTCACTAACGGAAGAGGAGGAGAGGAGCCTATCATCCATCTGCCCAACCTGCAAAAGACCATCTAACATAGTTAAGGCGGTTAGGCTGAAGCACCCAGACTGGAGCAAGAAGGTTTGGGTCGAGGGCGAATCAATATGGGTAGAAGCAGATTCAAAACACACGTAGAAGAAGCATACAGAATAATATGCGAAAGAGGGCTGATAGATGATGGTGAACTACAGTACCTACTCGACACACCCTCAGCAACATACTACAGGGTAAGAAAAGCCCTACTAGCAGTATATCATGACGTAGAATACGAGAAGGGGTTCCTCAGGCTCAAACGTAAGCAGGAAGGAGAACCGGTTGTCGAATACTGGGGTGAGCTCGAACCAAGCAAAGCGTAGGGGTTGTAGAGTATGTGGAGCAGCGTCACAAAACCACCTGTGCCCAATATGCAGAGAGGCTGCGAAGCTTGCCATCAGCGCTAACAACCCTAGTAGAAGTGGAGTTGGAGCGAAGGGGATACGTAACTCTGGCATTGGAGGGTAGACCAAGATACCTCCTCATAGCTAAAGAAGGTTCAGCAACACTAGCCCTAATAAGAGAAGGCGTACCCAGAAGGATACCTGAAGACCTCAAAACCCTAGCGGACAACAGCGGTTTAAACGCGGTAGCGATATGCAGACTCAACGGCTCAGCCAACATACTCCAACTCATACAATACAACCCGAAGACAGGTTCACTCAAACACTCAACCACGACGATAGAGGGCATACACTTCACACTAAGGAGAATGATTCAAATACCATCCCATACCATATGTGAAGGCGATGAAGCGGGGAGCGTAGAAAGGCAGCCTGCTCCTCCGCCGATGTAGGGCACAGGTGACCCAAGGTGACGCAGCTCACTTCAACCAGACTCGACCTGGAGGGGCTGAAGAGGAGGGTTTGGAGGGTCAGCCACAGCTGGAACAGCATCAAGAGCCTCAACATAGCGTTAAAGGCGTTCCAAAGATACCTCTCCCCAAAGACCTTAGAAGACGCGTTAAACCTCGACCCATATGAAACCATAGATGGATTCGTAGGCTGGCTGGATGA
>Ga0078972_1005075_pt1 | contig 34298 bp, 40 predicted proteins | sample YelNatPaOPGAMG01_FD_67568 | JGI IMG/M metagenome (GOLD analysis project Ga0078972, IMG submission 67568) | Hot spring thermophilic microbial communities from Obsidian Pool, Yellowstone National Park, USA - OP-RAMG-01 (SPADES assembly) (version 2) | ecosystem: Environmental > Aquatic > Thermal... | reverse complement strand
CAGAATATCTTTCAGGAATGTCTTCTACCTTTGGATTCAGATTTATAATCCCGCTTCCCACTCTTGAATTAATTAGCTCTAATTCTTCAGATATAGGAGTAGGCAATTGACTTTCAGAAAATCCCAAAGTCAAGCCCAATGTTGCGTTTGAATCGGCATCTATCAAGAGAACATCTTTCCCCTGTCTTGAAAGAAAGTCAGCAAACCAAGCGCACACAGTGGTTTTTCCTACACCACCTTTGCCCGCTACAGCTATTTTCACTGTTTACCCTCCTTTGGGTAAATCCTAAACAATTATTTATATTATAAATCAAGTAAATCGATAATTAAATATATAATGAATTAATAATTTTTATGGATTCATAAACATAATAAATAGTAAAAAATTAGGGGAATGAATAGAACTTATTTTTCTACAAGTTCATCCTCCGCCCAAACTCCATCTTCAGATTTACCATCAGGACTGACGAGTTTGCCCTCTCCATGTTTTAAATCTTCTTTCCATCCACCCACATATCTCGTCATATCTGGCAATACAAGTACTCCGAATCCATGTCTTTTGCCATTAAGATAGCTGCCTGCATACCATGAACCATCAGAGTAGGTAACCACAACTCTTCCTTCAGTTCTGTTCATATTAAATGTGCCAGCAAATCTCGTGCCATCAGCCTGGCAGAATATGCCCTGACCATTAAAATGATCCTGATAAAATTCTCCCAAATAAAAGGTACCGTCAGGCCAGGAAAATTCGCCCTTTCCCTGTTTCTTACCATCAATCCAATCTCCCTCGTAATAGCGTCCATCAGGAAAGCTAAGCCTTCCATAGCCATTTTCCCTGTCATCCTTCCATTCCCCAACGTACTGTCTGCCATCGTGAAAACTAAAAGTACCATATCCATTTATCCTATCGTTTTTCCACTCGCCCTCGTAGTCATCGCCCGTGAGCCAGGCAATTTTCCCTCTGCCATGCCTCTTACCTTGAACAAAGTCGCCCTCGTAGATTGTGCCATCAGCATAATTCAAAACACCTCTGCCGTGTGGCTCTCCATTTAAGATATCGCCCTCGTAGATTACTCCATTTTCAAACACAATCTTACCGTTGATATCCTGGTCCATAATTATCTCCTTTCAAACATCTAATAAATTTATAAATCTAATATATAGTTTTAAAACCTATAGAAATTTTAGTATAACAAATTTTTGAACCAAGATAACAAATAAAAAGTTTGACATATAAAAAGTTTTTAAAATAAACTGTATAATACTATAAAATATAAAAACCAGTTATACTCCTGGAGGTTCTAAATGAATTATAAGTATTTATTTTTATTAACGATGGGGCATCTTTTTACCGACCTAAATCAGGGCGCACTGCCAGCTCTGCTACCCTTTATGATCACAGAGCACGGTCTAAACTACGCTCAAGCTGCTGGCCTTATTTTTGCTGCAAACTTTTTGTCATCTGTTGTCCAACCAATATTTGGAATCATGGCAGACAAACACGCAAGAGCCTGGATGATGATAGTTGGAATATTTTTAGCTGGACTTGGCATTGGTTTTTCTGGGTATATTCCAAATTATATAATATTGTTTTGCATTATATCGATAAGCGGCTTAGGGGTAGCAATGTTTCACCCAGAGGGGGCTCTGTTAGCTAATAAGCTTGCAGGAAGCAAAAAGGCAAGTGGCCTTTCGATATTCGCACTTGGAGGCAATGGCGGCTATGCTCTTGGCCCACTCATAGCTACAATAGCAATATTACATTTTGGATTTCATGCCACAATTATTCTGCTCATACTAAGCCTTCTTATGGCAATCTTGTTTATACCTCATATTCCGTTTTTTGACAAAATACTTAAAAGCCCAAAAGAAACGAAAACTGCCTGGGCGAAAAATACAAAAAACCAGATTGGTGCATTTTCAATTCTTACTGGCATAGTGTTTTGCAGATCAAGCATATTTTTTGGCCTAAATACCTTTATTCCTCTTTTGTGGATAAACTACTATCACGCCTCACAAACTGAGGGGAGCATTGCACTGGCCGTTTTCTTTTTAATGGGCGCCATAGGAACAGTAATAGGAGGCAATTTAGCTGATAGGCTTGGATACGTCAATATAGTTAGGTTTGGTTTTGTTGTCCTATTGCCAGCCCTTCTTGCGTTTCCTTTTATAAACAATCAAACCTTAGCAATGCTACTTCTACTGCCTATAGGTTTTGCAGTATATATGGCATTTAGCCCAATGGTAGTCCTTGGACAAAAATATCTTCCAAATAGCATGGGCTTAGCATCAGGCGTAACTATTGGACTTGCTGTTAGCGTAGGCGGAATAATTGCTCCTTTGTTGGGAGTGCTGGCAGACAGCTATGGGTTAATTTCTGCATTTTACGTTATAGCCATAATACCCTTGATAGCTATACCTTTATCTCTTTGCCTGCCCAAAGACTAAGATTCAAAGCCCCGATCTTTGGCAAAAGTCCTCAATATATTGTATACAGCTTCATGATGGGACCCTTTGTCTAAATACATCGCATCGTCAGCCCTTCTAAAGATATCCTGCAAATCGTCTCCTGGCACGTGACCAAATGCCACACCTAAGGATATATACAGTGGTACGTGTTCGCCCTCAGCCAAACCTATGCTCTTTTTTAGCCTGTCGATAGCAGCATTAAGCTCATCGTTTCTATAATCAGTACATACAACAGCAAATTCATCTCCACCTATCCTACACACACGACCAATTTCTTTGAAAATATCGTCCAACAAATGAGCAGTACGAATTATCAAGTTATCGCCTTCAGCATGACCAATTCTATCATTCGCCCACTTTAAACAATCAATATCTACTACAACTATTGCAATTTTTCTTTTTAGCTTTGAAATACTAAGCTTTGCTAGCTCCTCCTCGAAAAATCTCCTGTTGTATATTCCGGTAAGCGAATCCCTATAGCTCAAAAATTCAAGGTTTCTCTGGTAGGCCACCTTGTCTGAAACGTCAGCTGCAGTACCGAATAAATATATACCATCGTCATCAAGAAGATATGTCAAAAGTATTTCTATATATATTAAACTGCCATCTTTATGATTACCTGTAATAATTGAATGAAATCGATCGTCTTTTACAGTACCTTCCTCGGTAACCACAGATCTTATTGCTTCCTGGCCATCTTGCGTAAACAGATCAAGTGGTGATTTTAGCAAAAGATCTTCAATAGAATATCCAAAAATGCTAGCAAATTGTACGTTTGCATACCTAAAGGTAAAATCATGTGCAAGCATAAATATCCCGGTAAGTGAATTATCAACGAGAGCTCTATATCTTCTTTCAGCAGATCTTAGTTCTTTGTTAGTATCTTCGAGTTCACTATCCTTTTGATCGAGCTGTGTCCAAATTTTTATAATGTTATCAAACAACGTTTTAAATTCTAATGTAAACTTGTCCGATTCAATAGAGCAAACTTCTTTAACATCTCTTTTATCTTTATAAAAAACATCTTCAAGAACCTTAATTGGTCTGGCCAATTCTTTGTAGACAAAAAAATAACCAAACCAGAGCAGAGCTAAAAGAGCTAAAATGCTAAAAAAGATAGCAATAAAAGTAAATCTAAAAAGATTTGTGAAAACTCTTGATGAGATAGCAAAGTAAATCGTCCAACCAGAATCTGTTAATTTAAAATCATTGCTTAACCATCGATCTGAAAATATTAGGTTAAAAAAATCTACAGGATTATCTATAAAAAATGGCTTTAATTCTTTCCCCATAAATTGGGTAGAATACTTATGTGTAGACACGATAACATTTGAATTTTGGTCAACTAAGGCAAATAGTGCTTGAGATCCTAAACCATTAATCGAGCTATTAACCGTGGAAATAAGCTTATAAATATTTTCAACCGGGACTATGGATATAACAACTCCTGTTACATAGTTGTTCCTGGTAAAAACCGGCACAGCAAACACTACCACTCTTTCATTATCAAACCTTGACAGGAGCAGCCCAGAAACAGACCTTTCTCCTTTCATAGCTTTAATAAAATAATCTCTATCAGCAACAGAAATATTTTTTATATTAGTAGTTGAGTATAATATCTTACCCGAAGCATTAACAAAAGCTATACTTTTAGCTTCAGGAAAAGAGCCCTTTAGATTGCTTAATATGGAACCTGAATCAGGAGAAGCGCTCTTTATACTTTCAAGTGATGAGACCATCTCAAGTTTATAGAATTCACTTGAAATAAAGCTCTCTATTGTTCTTTTGTAGCTTTCGGTTACAGAACCAAGATCCTTTGAAATATCGTTTTTAAAATCCTGGTATTGAATAAAAAAGGTGCATGCGAAAAATATAACTGGAATTAAAAAGGATGCAACGATTACAATTAAGATCCTAAATCTTATACTTCTTAAGTTGCAACTTTTAATAAGGTTCAATATTATACCTTATGAGATTAAACCGAAACCATCAGGTTCTTAACGCGTCTAATATAATTAATGGTTTCAGAATATGGAGGTACACCGTTATATCTTTCAACAGAGCCAGGACCTGCGTTGTATGCAGCAAGTGCGAGATCTACGCTTTTAAATGTTTTTAGAAGACTTGAAAGATATTTTGCTGTTCCCCTTAGATTTTCTATAGGATCGAGTGGATTGTCCACGCCCAAACCCCTTGCGGTAGCAGGCATAAGTTGGCCTAATCCAAGTGCTCCGTCAGGGGATACAGCATTTGGATTTCCATTCGATTCAGCCAAAACTATCGCTTTTAACAAGCTTGGCTTTATACCATATTCATTGGCTATATCTGGGAGCTCTTTCTCCCAATCGCTAGAGGCGATCTTATTTATTTCAGTTTTATCATAATTTTGGTTGGTGGATGGCGCCTGAACAACAGCTGAATTGATTTCTGAAGAGAACAAAGCACCTGAAGAGGATATTAGACCACTAAATTTTGAGCCAGAAGAAGCGGTTAAGTTTTTTTTGTTTTCAGTCTCCTTCAAAACGCTCTTGAAGTCAGTCTTATAATCCTCTTTAAAAGAGCCAGAGCTAGATATCAAGCTTGAAATATCAAGTCCCTGTTTCTGAGTTACCCTCTTCATCTTAACCTCCATTAGTATCTTAAAGCTAATTATATTCTAAATAATATATCTATGTGAACTACTTTTTGCCTTCTGATACCACATTCATCCAAATTGTGAACTCTTTAGCCATACTACCAAGCAATGATTCATAATAAAGAGCATTATCGAGAAGCATTGCGTTCTCTCTCTCTGGATCAACGTCATTGCCATTTGTATATGTGCCTTCATTTCTTTTTACTACCTTAAAACCCTCATCAAGAGTCTGACTATCGCCAATGTGTAATGGATCGGTCCTCTTCAGGGGTAGGTTGTTTTCATCTTTCTTTAAAACTTCCCTTAGCTGAGCCATAAAATTAATATCATAGGACTTGTATCCTGGGGTATCAGCATTTGCTATATTTTGAGCAAGAACCTCGTTTCTCTTATAGGCGCCAGAAAGACCAAAACCTAGTATTTTAAAAACAGGGTCGTTAATTATCATCAATCTAACTCCAAGAGCTGCCTGTGGTCTATAAATGCCTGGACAACTTGAGTATATATGTTCTCAAGATGCTCCTCCTTTATATTCAATATCTCCATGGCCTTAGGTTCCAATCTATACAAAAGTCCATCAGCGCCAATACCTTGACCGCTCATAAGGGCGACCGCATCAGCAATATGCACTATACAAACAATATCTAAATATTCTTTAGCGTCCATAGGACTGTGGTGATGAGCAATAGCCTCAATCAACATTGGAGGTAAATTCCATTTTTCTGCAACTTTACCCCCAAGGTATGCATGGTCAAACCCAAGAACAGTTATCTCAGCTTCTTGGAATGATTTTCCCTCATCCACAAGCTCATTTATGGTCTGAAATTCTTTTTGCACAAATTTACCAATTATGGTTTTGCCTATGTCGTGAAGTATACCAGCTGTAAATGGCTCTTCTGGCTTAGGATATTTTATTAACTTTGCAAGAGTTTTGGCTCCAATTGCAACAGACATTGAATGTTCCCAAAGAGCTCCTTTTTGGAGTTCGTAGCCCTCAACCTCTTTAGATAAGTGCGCATGAAGGGCTGCTGCATAGAGTATATTTTCTACAACTCCAAACCCCAGTATAACAATTGCTTCAGTAACAGTTTTTATCCTTCTTGCATATCCAAAATAGGCAGCATTTGACAGTCTCAATACTCTTGCTGTAAGAGCCTGATCCTGGCTTATAACATTTGCCAGATTAACTGCAGTTGACTTTGGATCTTTTATTATGTTTAAAGCCTCTATTACTATGTGTGGTAAAGGGGGTATATCAGATACTCTATCTAAAATTTGCTTCATGTTTTCCTGTGCCCTTTGAGAAAGATCTGTCATTGTTAGCCCACCTTTATAAAGTTTTTCTCTTTAACGGCACTCATTAAAGAAACAGTATCAACAATCAAAGCGACCCTGCCGTCACCCAATATAGTAGCACCAAAAAAGCCTTTTACTCTATTAACGATGTATCCCAACGGCTTGATAACAACTTCTGAATTTCCAATGAGATCGCTAACAGATAAAACCACATTCTTATCAGACGTAGAAACAACTACAAGGAAATTCTCATTAAAATCTTGTTTGCCAGGAGTTTCAAATATATCAGCAAGCCTTAAAACTGGCAAAACTTCACCTCTAAAAAGCGTAACCTGTTGAGATTGTATAGATTGAACCTCTTCCTCTTCTAAAAACCTTGTTTCCAGGACTACGTTTAATGGCAAGGCATAAACCTCCTTGCCAACCTTAACGAGCAAGGCCTGGATGATAGCAAGTGTAAGAGGAAATTTTAATGTAAAGCGTGTGCTTTCTCCCAACTTGCTGCTCAAAGAGACAGAGCCATTCAATCTTTCTACAACGGATTTCACAACGTCAAGGCCCACTCCCCTACCAGAAACTTCTGACACTTTATCTGCTGTAGAGAAGCCCGGCAAGAAAAGCAACTCAAACAGTGCCTGATCATCCATCTGATCAAGGATATTTGGCGATACTATATCCCTCTTTTTCGCCTTTTCCCTAATTTTATCGGGGTCTAAGCCTCTTCCATCATCTTCAATTTGAATAACAACATATCCTTCTTCCTGTTTGGCAGACAACTTAAGTTTGCCTCTCTCAGATTTCCCTTTAGACTTTCTTTCTTCAGGAGATTCGACTCCGTGATCCAGTGAATTTCTTATAAGGTGAACGAGAGGTTCACCAATCTCGTCTATTATAGACTTGTCAAGCTCTGTTTCCTCACCTGAAACGATAAAGTCTATCTGTTTTCCTAGCTGGTGAGACAAATCTCTAACCAATCGAGGAAACCTTTCAAATATGTGTGAAACAGGCAACATCCTTGTTCTGAGTATCTCATCTTGCAGGAGGTTAATAGTCCTGCCCATATGGGTCGTAACCTCAGCAAGCGAAGTTACCGAATCAGATCCTGAAAGAGCCTCTTCTACGTCTTCGCTAATCTTTATAAGCCTTGTTCTGTCGATGACCAGTTCTCCGACAAGGTTCATCAGATTGTCAAGTCTTTCAACGCTAATACGTATAGTTTGGCTTTTTTTGAAATCTGTTTTAACTTTTATTTCATTCTTTTCATCCTTTTCAACGCTCTCTTGAGCAACATTTTGAATTTGCTCTGTTCTAGCTGATTCATAAGGCAGCACCTCTACCATCTCAACTTCAGCTATACCTTGAACAACATTTTTTATTTCATCTTCATTTGACTTTGTAACGATATAATATATTAGATCAAGGTCAAACTTCTCCTGTTCAATTTCAGTAACAGCTGGAAGAGTTTTGAATATCTCGCCAAGCTGTTCAAGGGATTTCAAAACCATATATGCTCTAGGATATTTCATCTGACACCCTTGAGCAAGAGAGAACTTTATGACAAAGACGTTAAGCCCCTTTATAAAGGCCTCATTAATAACGCCAGCCTCAACTTCGTTAAGTGTATCTAAAGAACGCTCTACATTTTTTTCTATCACAGAGTCGCCGCTTGGGATACTAAGTTCTGAGGGCGATGCCTTGGCTTTTTCAATCATTGCTACAAGTTCTGATGAGTCGATATCTCCATTGTGACCCTCTTCGATGTCATCAACAGCCTCTTGTATGAAATCCAAACCCTTAAAAAGGATGTTTATGATGTTTTGGTTTAGGGCAAGCTTTGAGCTTCTAACCATATCCATAAGGCTTTCAAGACTATGAGTAAACTTAGCAAGTGAATCAAAACCAAGAGATGATGAAGAGCCCTTTATAGTATGAGCCGCCCTGAACAATGATTGTATGGCGTCTGTGTTATTTGGTTCCTTTTCTAGCTGTAAAAGAGATTTTTCAAACTGTTCAATGAGCTCTTTTGTTTCCTCCAAAAATATAGACCGATATTCATTTACGTCAATATCCATAAATGCCTCCTATTTGCCTGCCTCAAGCATCTTCAGTCCCTCTTCCTCTTCCCCCTTAAACATCAAGTTAATGTCTAATAAAACTATTAACCTTTCATCAACTTTTGCAACGCCCTTTATGTATTCTGCATCAATTCCAGAAAAAATTGGCGGAGGTGGTTCAAGAGAATCTGAAGAAAATCTAAGTATCTCAGTAACAAGATCTACAATGAAACCTACTATATTCCCAGAGGTCTCTACTACTATAACTCTGGTATCTTTTGTTCGCTCAGTTTGTCCAAGTTCAAATCTCCTTCTAAGATCGACAATTGGAACTATCTTGCCCCTAAGATTTATAACCCCTTCGACAAACCCTGGTGCTTTTGGAACCCTTGTAATGTCTTGAATCTTAATTATTTCTTGGACAGATGAGATCTCAATTCCGTAAAATTCCTTTGCAAGTTTAAAAACTACAAGCTGAATTTCATAAACATCAGATGTTAAAATATCTTTTTCCAAAATTAAAAACCCCCTTTAAATTCTTTTTTTAGCCTTTCTAAATTCAAGATAAGATCAACCTTTCCCTTAGGAAGACTTAGCTTCCTAGAAATTTCGATTTCTGAGATGCCTTTTTTAAAAAGTCCTATAACATCATCATAAACGCCGTTTTGCTCTAAGGATTTTGGCAGAACATTTTCAATATCAAGATCAGGATATTTTTCATCCTCTTTCCCAATGTGTTCAACCCTTAATGTCTCATCGCATTCAAGAGCCTTCACCTTTTTCAAGGAATCTTTTAATTCATAAAGTATTTCCCTCATTTCGCTCTCAAGCTCTACAATCTCGCTTTCAGATGGAAGTTTTGAATAAATATCCCTCAACTTTACCTCTCGAGAATAGAGGAAAAAGATAGAACCACCAAGAACGACGATTTGAAACAATAAAATTAATAATTCCATTTAAACCACCACATTAAGTCCTTTATTATTTTTGCCCTGTTCGCCTTTGGTTTGTCTATGCGACACCCTTTTTATTGAGGACGATTTTTCAGCTTCTTCTGTCTTTTTAACCTTATTTCGATTTTCCTCAAGTATCTTTTGAAATTGAATAGCCATTGATTGCTGAGCAGCATCAACTCTTGAACCCGGGTTGGCAAGCTGTGCTCTCCCTGATTCTGTTATTTGCATAAGTACCCCTTGCATATCAACAGAGCTAATCATTCATATCACCTCTTATCAATATTTTAAGTATATCATCAAATTAAAATATATATGACTCACTGGTCAATACTCTTTTTGCCCTTTAATAGATAGATTTTTGCAATAATTTTTGCAACCGATTCGTATAGTCCTACTGGTATATCGTCACCAATATTAACTTTATATAGGTCTGACAAGAGATTGGGATCTTTTATCTCAGGCACATTATGTGATCTTGCCAGATTTATAATTCTCTCAGCAAGCTCATCTTGACCCTTAGCAACAACTCTTGGTGGCCCTTTAGATTTATCATATTTCAAAGCCACGACTCTTTTCTTGACTTAAATCACCTTCTTTTTCCCTTTGTATACAGTTGCTAAAATACTTGCAACAGCTTTATAAAACTTTTCGGGAATTTCAAAGTTAATTTCTACCTCTTTGAATATCGACCTTGCTAAAATTTCATTTCTTACTATCGGCACATCGTTTTCCCTGGCTATTTGCATAATTTTTTCAGCTACGATACCCATTCCCTTAGCCACAACCTTTGGTGCTCTAAATTTCTCTGGATCATAAAATATCGCAACTGCAACGTGAGTAGGGTTTGTAATTATAACATCGGCCTTTGGCACCTCTTGCATCATCCTTCTTCTCGCCATTTCACTTTGTAACCTTTTAATCCTGGATTTTACAAGAGGATCTCCTTCTGTGGTTTTATATTCCTCTTTAATCTCTTGTTTGCTCATCCTAATGCTCTTTTCATATTGCCATCTTTGAAAAAGATAATCAATCAAGGCGAAGAAGAACAACACTATCATAGTCTTTACCAGAATTGATGAAACGACTTCTATAACTATTTGAAAACTTTTGTGAATATTTATGAAAGAGAGGTTTAAGATTTCAGGAAGAGCGACCAACAGAGAAGATATTAAAATATATGCAAGTATCAATATCTTAATAGCGGGCTTCAAGACTTGATCCACAAAACCTCTAACAGAAAAAAGCCTTTTGAAGTACTTTAAAATGTCAAGATTAGAAAATTTTGGAACAAGAACTTGTGGCGTTATCACGAAACCAACCTGCAAAATATTCGATAAAAGCGACATAAAAAGAGCTCCGAGTACCGGGGGGATCGTAAGGATCAAAAAAGCGAACAAAAAATTATGATATTGAACGTTTAAGTCAAGTGTATCAAAAGCTAAAAAGCCTTTCCACAAATTAAACCAACTATTAAAAGCTGTAATTAAAAAAAACTGCAGAATCATATAGCTTCCAAAAAAGACAAGGATGCTTGAGAGCTCTTGAGATTTAGCCACCTGCCCCATTTTTCTGGCTTCTCGCCTTCGTCTGTCTGTAGCCGGTTCTGTTTTGTCTCCTTCATCGAAGGGCATTGATTAGCTCCATTGAAACAGTATTCATATAATTAAAACATTGATTTATAAAAGGCAAAGCAAAACCTAAAAATATTATTATCATCACAGTAGTAATAAGAATTTTTAAAGGAAGTCCTAACAACAAGACGTTTAGCTGAGGCGCAGTTCTTGCCATTATCCCCAGGCTAAAATCTATCAAAAATAAAATTAGAACAATGGGCAAGGCCATCTGTAAGCCTGCTGTCATCGCCCAAATTAAAGTTGTCATTAATAACTGGTATGAGGGTCCTGGTTTAATAAATTGACCTACTGGCAAGATATAATAGCTTTCAACAAATATTTTTAGAAGAAGGTAGTGAAAATTTCCCACTAAAAAAACCAAAAGTCCCAATAGTGTAAAAAAATTTCCATAAACAGACGTCTCAGTCCCCATCTGAGGGTCATAGAATGCAGCCATACCCATTCCAGACTGCATATCGAATAACCCGCCTGCAAATTCAAGGATCCACAAAAATAGATAAAATATGAAACCCATCCACATTCCTATCAAAACTTCAAAGATCGAGGAAAAGATAAAAATTATGGGATTATCTGGGATATTTATCTTCATATTCATCGTAATCAATATAGAAAAGATGAGAATTATCAATATTTTAACTTGAGCTGGTATCACTTTTGTGCTAAAAAATGGGGCAACAGCAAAAAAGCCTGAAAATCGAAGTATTGGCATTAGAGAGCGAATGACCATATCCCAGAAAAGGGATATATCGTTCATTTTATAATATTAGGAATATTTTGATAGAGTCTGATTATATAATCGGTCAAAACATTTAAAGTGAACGGACCCAATAAAAACATAACAATAATCACTGCTAAAAGTTTCGGAACAAAAGATATGGTAATATCCTGGAGCTGTGTTGCAGCCTGAAATATTCCCAAAAACAGACCGATAAACAAAGCAACAAATAAAACTGGGGCCGTTATTAAAAGAAGAATTAACATTGCATTCCTCGAAAGATCGAGAACAAGCCCCTGACTCATCAGATCTCTACCTCACCTCGTCCAATTGTCCTAACTAAAAATTTTCTTTTCATAACATCAAATATAACTGTTCTGGCAAAACTTCCGCCTATATCCTTATTTAAAAGCGCAATTCCATTCTCATTTAAAGATTTTTCTAAGGCCTCGGCATTCCTCCTGCCTATATCAAGAAGAGAAGATTCTGAAACGTTAAACATCTTTGACCCACCAGCCATCTTACAACTAATATTCATACTAGAACCATTTTTCTTTAATTGTTCTAAAAGATACACAACTGCCGTATCAGCATATTTAGCTGGCATATCCACCTTGCCATTCGAAGATGGAAGCATTACATGAGCCATAGCAGCCATACGTTTTTTGTTGTCAATAAGTAAAAGACCTATACAAGAACCAAGGCCTCTCGCACAAAGAATATCTCCCGCCTGACCTACAGCCCATTCTCCCATGCCACAAAAGTACTCAGCCATATCAAACACCCATTCCGATTGAATCTAAAAGTTTTAGCAAAGAATCTGGTTCAAACAAAACAGCCAAAACTCCAGCAATTTTTACACCATATGCAACCATACTTGTTTGTATAATTAAAACTCTATTGCCCACAGCAGTCAGGGATATGATGCCGTCTAAAAGTGCTCCATTCATATCAACTGCCACAGCAGGAGGACTAATATCAAATGTCATACCAGTAAAAGAGGAGAGGGCAGTTATATATGATCCCGACATAATGTTACCTATTTCAGAAATTGCAGACATTGTCATCTCATCAAATTCTAATTCCTCTGGATTCATCCCCATAAGCATACCTGCTATTGCCTTTGCGCTATGGACTGGCCAAAGGTATAGAACGTGCCCCTTTAGGTCTCCAGAAATTGAAATGTATACCGCAGCCACTTCTGTCTCTGGATTGCCAAATATGTTAGCAGCCTCATTAAAAGTTGCAAGCTTTGCCTCTACTACCTCCATATTTATCTCTGTATTTAAGAAAGAAGAAAGGGCAGTAATAGCATTGCCTGCGCCAATATTGCCTAATTCTTTTAAAGCATCTAAGTGGTCAGCCTCAAACTTTTCGTATCCCATGGAACCTCCTCAGACCTTTTTATATATAAATGACGAGATATATTCCAGGGAAAATCTTTTTGCATTAAAAACTCTTTCGGTGGCTCCAACAAAAAGAATTCCCCCTAATTTTAGACTCTTGCTGATATTAGCGTAAACCTTCTCTTTTGCCTCTTCATCAAAATATATTACCACATTTCTACAAAGTACAATATCAAAATCCAATCTCGGGGGTTCACCAAGAATCAAGTCTCCCCTCATAAAGGTTGTATTCTGCTTAATCTCATCATTAACCTGGTATTTTTCATCTGGAAGCTTCTTGAAATACTTTTCAAGCAATTGCGTTTTTGCGCTTTTAAAAAAGTCTTTCGTATAAATGCCTACTTTTGCTTTTTCAAGAGCTTCATCATCAATATCCAACCCCCAGATATGATATTTTATCCCTCTAAAATACTCATTAAGTATTATTGCAACAGTATATGCTTCTGCCCCCACAGAGCAACCAGCGCTATAAATTCTCAACACGTCTGTTTTTTTTACTAATTCGGGTATGTATTTTTGTAACTCTTCAAAAAGCTCTGGATTTCTAAAAAACTCAGATACGTTAATGGTAAATTTTTTCTTAAACTCTTCCAATGCCTTTGGAGTTGACTTAAGGTAATTCAAATACTCTCCAAAAGTCTTTATGCCTAAAAAGCTCATCCAGAGAGTTACCCTTCTTCTTACCTGGTTCTCTCTATATAAATGTAATGGAATACTTGTTAGCCTAAATATCTCTTCAGTAAATTCTTTATATTCTTTTTGATCGTCCATTATTCGCTCCCTAAATATTTCTAATCTTTAATAAATTCCATTATAGCATTAGGTATATCAGATAAATTTACTATCCTATCTTGTAAATTTGAGCGAACAATTGAGCCTGGCATCCCATAAACAACACAAGATACTTCATCCTCTGCATAAATTTTGCCACCTGAGGCTCTGACAATTTTCGCACCATTAGTACCATCAGATCCCATTCCGGTCATTATAACCACCAAAAGTCTTTCCTTAAAAATTGGCCCAAGGGTTTCAAGGGTCATATCTCCTGCTGGTCTTAGACCAAAATAAGCTTGAGTTTTATCATCTAAATATACTGATTTGTCATCTTTTACTCTTAGGTGATATCCGCCCTTTGCTACAATCCCGGTATTTGTTAAAAGCATTTGGCCGTCTTCAGCTTCATTAATGGCGAATGGACAAATTGTATTTAGACTATCTGCAAAAAGCTTTGTAAAACCAACGGGCATGTGTTGGACTATTATCAGCGATGCAGTAAAAACTGGATCTAACTCCGAGACAACCTTTCTAATTTGTGGTGGGGCGCCTGTAGATGCGACAATTACAACAACCTTATTAGCAATCTTTCTCTCTACTTTTACAGCAATTTTTTTAGAAGGCAAACACTCAACACATGGCTTTACCCTTACCTTACCCTTTGCAAGATAAGCTGCCCTAATTTTTTTTAACAATTCATCCTTAGCAGACATAACGCCAAGGGGAGGGTTAACCTTAGCAACATAGTCAAATGCACCGTAGTTAAGTGCATCTACTGTCACTTGAGCTCCCTCTGTCGTAGAAGAGCTAAGCATTATAAAAGGCGTTCCGCTATCAGACAATCTCTTCAAAACATCAAGACCAGAGCCATCAGGTAATATAACATCAAGAGTTACAACATCTGGATTTAAAGAAATTATCCCATCTATAGCATCTTTTACTTTGCCAGCCTCACCAACTACTTCTATATCATTCTCCTCAAGAAGCATCCTTTTGAGAATTGATCTTATTACTAACGAGTCTTCCACTATAAACAGTTTTATTTTAGACACTGCAGCCTCCTACATTGTAAAACTTGCAATCAAACTTTTTACCAAAAGGGACCAGCCATCAGCTAAAACAAAAAGAAGTATCTTTAGAGGCAAAGAAATCATCACGGGTGGAATCATCATCATCCCCATAGACATCAATATACTTGCGACTGCGAGATCTATTATAACAAAGGGTAAATATATTACTATACCAATTATAAATGATGTTTTTAATTCGCTCAATACAAATGCACTAATAGTAACTGTTGGGGGAATATCGTTTACAGAGTTTGGTCTAGGAGATCGAGAGAGGTCGATCATTAAAGATATGTCACTCTTTCTGGTATTATGAAGCATAAAATCTCTGAGAGGGATGTATCCTTTTTCGATTGCGTCTTGAAAAGAGATCTGGCCTTTTTGATATGGGGTATATGCGTCTTGTTCAATTTTTTGAATTATGGGAGTCATAATAAAAAGCGTAAGAAACAGAGAAAGCCCGATTATAATCTGGCCAGGTATTATTTGTTGTACACCGAGAGCATTTCTCAAAAAGCCAAACACTATTATCAATCTCAAAAAAGATGTGGTCATTAAAAGCAACAATGGGGCAAAGGCAAGAATGGTTAGGATGAATAAAACTTTTAAAGAATTAGCGATATCGTTTGGCGAACCTGCGCCTAAATCAATATTTATGTTTGGGGCGGCATTAGCCGTGTGAGAACAAAAAGCCAATCCCATAATAAAAAATAAAAATATTAAAATTTTTTTCACTGTTAATTGTTATTTAACTGTTTTACTTCTTTTTTTAGCCTTCTCAAAACGTCCAAAAAACTGCTTTTTTCCAATTTTTTTTCTTTAATATCCTTTTCTGGAAAAATTCCTATAGTTTCAAATTCTCTTATAAGCTTTATATTGCCATCTTTAGATACTGATAAGAGAAGATATTTATCCATAACTTCAACTATAAAAAGCTCAGAATATGATAGGGTTACCTTATCCACCACTCGGACAAAACCGTTAGAGGATTTTGGTATAGAATAGCTGACATTAAGCTTTCCCTTTAGTCTCCTGATAATTAGCATCGGGATAAGAACCAATAAAATCAAAAATATTGAAAATCTAATAAGATAGCCCATAATATCTGGAGTGGCAGAATTAGGCTTATTTTGAGAGCCATCTGTTGCTAATCCCAAAGAGTTATCCTTTGAAGGATCGGTTTGATTTTGAGGAGCATTACTTTCTATAGCCTTATTCGTCTTTGTTGTTTCAGGGCTATTTATATTTGTATTATCGTTTGAAGAGATTTTATCGATTTGATGATGTTGAGGTGAAGAGTTTTGGACATATTGTATAGATTCTAAGCTATTAGAGTTTGTGTTGTTTGCAGCTTTAGGAATTTTATCTGTAGAAATAGCCTTTTCTTCGCTTGAAGAGACTGTCTTAGTTTGATTGTCGCCTGTGTTTAGTATATATATATCTTTGGGATTACTAACTCCAAACTTTATAGAAGGTGTTGAATCGTTTTGAAAAAAGGAAGGAAGAGGCCCATTGACATTTTTCTGGGCTGCAAACGCGTTTGACGAGACAATCGCTATAAATAAAAGTATATAAATAAAGCGCGCAATCAATTTAAGAAAGAGCCTTTCTGACTGCCTCCAATACTCTGTCTGGTTGGAATGGTTTTACAACAAAATCTCTTGCTCCAGCCTGTATGGCCTCGATTACTATTGCCTGTTGACCCATTGCAGAAACCATTATAATCTTAGCATTTGGGTCAAAAGCCTTTATCTCCTTAAGAGCCCAAAGACCATCTCTTTCAGGCATGGTAATATCCAACAAAGTCAACTCTGGCTTGAGTTCTTTGTATTTTTCTAAGGCTTCCAGGCCATTTACTCCCTCTCCCACCACCTCATGACCATTTTTTGTTAAAATATCCTTTAACATCTTCCTCATAAATGTAGCGTCATCAGTAATCAATATTTTAGACATAGTTTCCCCCTATCATAAGTTTTAAGGTAAGAATATTATTGCATAACAAGACTTGTAAAGTAAACATCTTTTACAATATCGCGTCCTACAATTTGGTTAAATTTTTGAAATAATAACTGTCTAAGCCTTTCCTTACCTTGAGAAGTTATCAATTCCTGATATGTCTGGCTTGACAATATAATTATAGCAGCATTTCTTAATTCTGGAGTTAAGGCATCTAAAACCGGTTTGGCTTTTGGTTCTAAAACAACTTTTTTCCCTTCTCCACCAGCGGCTTCGCTTTTAAGAGGTATCTCTTCGTTTAATTCTAAGACAATGCTAGCCTTTAGAAATCTTCCGTCCTTAGTGTTAACCACAAATTCTTGTAGAGGGTAAGTAAAAAAAATTGGCTCTTGTTTCTCCTTTGGAGCGGGTTTTGGCGTCAACATATTTGCAACGTAAAAACCTACCCCCCCTCCCAGAACTACCAAAACTAAAAGAGCTATTAACATCTTTTTATTTGAAAATAATTTCATTTTATCCTCCTCCTTGTATACAATTTATTTATTTCTTTGTTATAAGAATATCAATTCTTCTGTTTTTTTGTCTACCAGCAGCAGTATCATCTGAAGCTACAGGTCTGGTATCTGCGTAACCCGCTATCACCAACCTTGAAGGAGATACGCCCTGCTCTATAAAATATTTTGCTACTGATGCTGCCCTCGCAGCAGAAAGCTCCCAATTGGATGGGAATTCTACTGTATGTATGGGAACATTATCAGTATGCCCCTCCACATATACTTCATTGTCGATCTTTTTTAGAACAGCTGCAATCTTGGTGAGGAGTGGAAAGGCATCAGCTTTGAGATTGGCTTTTCCAGAATCAAAAAGTATCTTATCAGTCAAAATAGAAATTAAATAACCCCTTTCAGTTTGAATAACTGAAAATTGATTAGAATTTAAAGACTGTCTTAGAATCTCAGCTATTTTTAAAGACGCGTCCTGTGCCTTCATTGCAGAATCAGGCATTACAGGAGCGCTCTGTGTGGTTGAACCTGGCTCTCCTATGACAGATGAACCCCTATCAAGAATTGTATATCCTCCAAATGCCTCTCTTAGAGCCTGAGCGGTTGCAGCAAATTTGGAAGCATTAATAGTAGCCATAGAAAATAGCAAGATGAAAAAAGCCATTAAGAGGGTTATCATATCTGAGTAGGTCAGAAGCCATCTCATGCCACCAGCACTGTCATGACCTCCTCCTCCACCACCACCTGAACTTTTCTTTTTTTTAGCCACCAGGTGACGCTCCCATCATATTTAAAAGTTTTGTAGCCTTTTTTGGGTTACTAGATGTAAGCTCAGAAAGTACATCTGATGCCTCTTTGTTGTCCATATAGCTAAGCACCTTTGCAGCCTGAGTGTCATCCATATTATCTATAATCTTAGCAGCATCGGAAGGATCCATATTAGATAGAACCCTTGCGTCTCTTTGCAATTTCGATGCCTCTTGCTGCTTTACCTTATCTGCTGCAGACTGGATAATGTTTTTCTGACTATTGGTAATCGGAGTGCTGCTGCTAGCATTGTTTTGAGATGCACCTGCAGCGGGTGAGATTGTTGTTGGAGTTTGTTGTTGAGTTTGACTTTGTGAAACGCTAGCGCTCTCAGTCTGTATTTTTGCAGATTTTTGTGGTGGTAAAAACGGAAATTTCACCGTACCACTAAAATATAGGCCAGCACCTATACCAATAATAGCAATTATTAAAAATCCTATAATCATTAGCCATTTCATTAATAGAACTTTAACTCTCCTTCTTCAATTCTAACACTAACACCTCTCATGTCTTCTGATATCTCTTGAGATATATCGGCAATTGTTACAATTACTCCTGGATATATTATATCTGAAATTATCCTTCCGCTCTTTCTCTCTTCTTTTGTTTTAATTATTTCCTCTTTAACCTTTTGCAAAGATTCTATCTGACCTAAATAAGATTCTATTGTTTTCTGGATATTTTCAAGGGAGTCAGATTGAGATTGAGGAAATTTATCCTTTTGTCTCTTTTTAAGATAAAGAAATCTATCTTCTATTTCTTTAGCCTTATTAACCTGGGCTTCAATAGACTTTATTCTATTTAAAATAGTTTCTAATTTATCCTTTAGACCTGGAACTATTCCTGCGCTTACCTGTGTTTTTGTGTGTTTGTAAGAACCGATAACTCTAGATCTAATTTCAATTCCAGCCTCTACACTGCCGCCTGTAATTTGAGAATTTCTGCCCTGCATAATGACCTTACCACCTGCTGTTATGTTGGAGAAAAATGCCTCTGACTCTACTAAGACGTCTTCACCTGCAAAAATCTTGCCGTTGTGAACGAACCTAATATTCACAGACTTGCCAGCTTGAATAAAGCCTTTTGATCCCCCTTCGAAACCAGATCTGACAACCACATTTCCTTTTGCCTTAATTGTAGACTCTTCAACTATGCCAGCAACTACCACATCCCCATCTGCCTCAACAGAAAAGCCCGATAAAACGCTGCCTCTTATATTAACAGAACCTTTGAAAACAATATTACCCGTTGAAAAGTCTATGTCCTTGTCTATGTCAAGGGTTTGCAATACAGCAATTTTTCCCTCTATAAGCCTTGGGGTACCTGCAACTTCTGCAAATATAGAAAGACCATCTTCTGACAATTTTGTGCCCTTACCTGCCACAAATTTTGGATTAAATGGTTTTTTTGGCATTAAAACTCTGCCAGTAACATCGTGTCCAGGCTTGCCCTCTACTGGTGGAGTCTTAGTGGCAAGAAGATCTCCTTCTTTTGTGTTGTAGACAAACCCTAAATCAAAATAGTCTATGTTGCCAGTTTTGTCTTCTTTGGGTTTTATTTCTGTTTTCAACGGAAAAGAGTACTCAACCTTGCCATCTACAGGACTTGTAGGGCTCTCGCCCTTTGCAACAGTAAAGATCGAACCAGGCTTTTCAATAGCCTGTTTTAAGGCTTCTTCGTCTATGCCAAAATTTATTCCACCCCTTTTTAGATATTGTTTCATGTCCTCAAGAGAAGGTGGAGTTTCGCCTTCCTGAACTCTTATACACATGGTAGCCAACATTTTATCAACAGAAAGATCTAAATCTATATTCATATATCCCCCTCCAACTGTGATTTTAATTTTATCAGAGCCTTACCGTGAATCTGAGATACCCTGGAAATCGATATATTTAAAATCTTTGCGATCTCATCCAAAGATAGATCCTCATAATAGTATAGATCGATGATTTGTTTTTCTCTATCGTCAAGACTGTCGATTGCCATTGATAGATCAATAGCAGAGTTTTCTGAAGTAACAAGTTCATCTCTAAAAATTGAAGGTGCATCTATCTCAATATACCAATCTAATAATTCTTCCTGTGTTATGCTTAGGTAATCTGCAATGTCTTTATCGTTTGGGTTTTTCCCAAGAGATGATTTTAAATCGTTAATAGCCCTGTCCAATCTTTTAACCTTAGAACGAGTCCCCCTTTTTAAAGGGTCTATTTCTCTTAATCCGTCTAAAATTGCCCCCCTAATTCTATGTGTGGCAAATGTTTCAAATTTAAGGCCTCGCGATTCCTCAAATCTCTCAATTGAGGTTAGTAAACCAAAAATACCATAGTTTAAAAGCTCTTCAAACTCCACTTTACCTTGTATATTTGTATATATCTTTGCTGCAATTCGTTTTACCAATGGTAGATAGTTAAGAGCAAGCAAATTTCTATTTTCCTGAATAGGATTACTTCTATATTTTAGCCAAAGGGCTTTTTCATCCAACATTTTCGTTTTTCAAAAATAAAAATAAAACCAACCCACTCACCTTATCCTCTCAAGAGACTACCTAAATATTTAGTTTATCAAATAATTCACAATTTATAAAATTAATCATCAAATTCTATTCCCTTTTGTTTCATTTCTCTTTGTTGGGCAAAAAGGAATCTTATAATCATATCCTGCATTCCTCTGGTGATTTCTACAAATTGGAAAGAAATGAATCCAATTTTAGATTCCTCATCAGCATATGAACTGACAAGCTTAACTTTTTGATTAATTTTTTTCTTTTTATCAATTTCAAAATGTATTGATGTTATAAATTCTTCCTTAATTAACTTTAAAATTTTGTTATAATCAGTTAATCTAAAAATTATTTTTGTCCCGCCTCCAGAAAGATCTTTTGTTTTTCCTTTGAATTCTAAATATTCATTATCTTCGTTAGATTTTTTAATTCTCAAAATCACATCTAGAGTTACAGGAAGTCTAAAAAATTGCCTTCTTTCTATTTTTTTTGCTTCTTTTGCTGCATTTAGAGCAAATAGGAAGAGATTGGTATTGGGTTCTCTTTTTCTTTCTAATATCATACCCTGAAATTGATAAATTATTTTTCCTTTTTTTATGTTTAAAAGAACTAAGTCACCAGATGTTAAGATAAGAGGATATCCCTTGTCCATAGGCGTTTCTATCCAGAGAACTTCTTTATTATCATCTAAATAAGATATTAGAGATCCATATGGGCCTTCAAGTTCGTCTTTTACTACCGATCTCTTTATTAAATATACGTCAACCTTTGTACCAGGTTTGTAGAAATCTTCAAGTTTGTTAATTTTCTCAATGATATCTTCTGGCAATTATGATACTCTCTCCTCGAGCATTTTTACATAATCAATTAGAGTTTTTGAATATATATTGTTAATATTTAGCTCACTTAAGCACTCAAGTGCGCGATCGGAGTATTGTTTAGCTAGATTTACACTTTCCTTTATGACGTTTTCGTTTCTAACCATTTCAATTATTCTATCTAAACCATCTTCCAACTTTTTTTCTAACAACAATTTTACTTCTTTACTCTTCCTGGAGAGAAGCAAAACAGGAAGGGTAACAACACCAGACCTTAAATCTGAGCCTGGAAGCTTACCTAATTTGTTCATTTCACCAGTAAAGTCCAAGATATCGTCTATTATTTGAAATGCAATGCCTAAATTCAATCCAAATTCTGCAAAAATATTTCTTTTTTCAATAACTTCAATAGTTCCAAGAAGGGCAGAAGAACTTATAAGCTTTGCGGTTTTGTTTATGCACCTGATAATATATCTTTCAACTGGTACTATTTTAAAAAGGTCCTCTTGTTGCATAACCTCCCCTTCAGCCATACGCATTATTACCTCAGCCATAAGGCTTACGGGCTCTTTGTTTTTCAGCAAAGAAAGATAGTGAGTTATCTTTGCAAGGATAAAGTCTCCTGAAAGAATTGCGACTTTGAAACCATACTTTCCGTTTACGCTCAACATGCCCCTTCTCATATTGGATTCGTCAATTACATCATCGTGTATAAGTGTAGCTAGATGTATGCCTTCAACTACCGCTGCATATTTTACAACTTTGTCCAAATCTTGATTCATACATAGCGCGCATAAAAAAACTATTGCCGGCCTAATTCTTTTACCACCAGCTTCCAGTAGATGTAAAGAAGATTTTTTTAAAGTATATACATCAGTTTCTAATATTCTTGAAAGTTCAATTTCTGATAATTTTATATGTGATTTTAATTCTAACTTTACTGTTATAGCATTCATAAATTATCATCAATTAGATCAGTATTTGGTAAAGAAGTGGTTGCATCCAAAACCTTATCAGTACCATCTAACTTTTGGAGCCTTATCCCTTTTGCGCTTCTTGAAAGTTGTTTTACTGAATCAATATCAATTCTTATAACTTTGGCTTTTTCTGTATATATTATCAGGTCATTGTTCTGTTCATAATTTAATATTGTTGCAAGATTTGATTTTGCAACTCTAACTCCCTTTGTCCCTCTGTTGTGGCCTGTAAAATTTTTATTACTAACTCTCTTACCATTTCCTTCTTTATCAATAACAATAAATGATTCTGAATCTGGAACTATGCCTAACAGTTTATCGTCCTTAGAAAGCCTCATACCAATAACGCCATGTGAATTGTTTCCCATACTTCTTAATTCCTTCAGATTAACCAGGGTTGCAAATCCTTTACTGGAATAAAGCAAAAATCGTTCTTTGCATACCATACATGCACCTACAACAGATTCAGAATCGATTAGTTTTATAGCAATTACACCATTTTTTCTCTTTGAAACTATATTTTCAAGCTTTATCTTTTTTAAATAACCTTTTGAGGTTGAAAGTATTATGTCTTTTTTTATTTCATCATCTTTTACTTTAACCATAAATGTAATTTTTTCTTCTTCTGAAAGAGGCAATATGTTTGCTATACCTGTGCCCCTGGATGTCCTTGAAAATTCTGGAATACTATAAGCAAGGAGCGTATAGGCCCTGCCCTTTGAAGATATAAATAATATTTTATCTTTGTTTGATAAAACTATTGAAGTTTGAATCCTATCTTGAATTGCACTGCTCTTTTGAACCCCATCTATGCCTTTTCCACCTTTATTTTGTCTTCCATAAACTTCGTTTTTCATCCTTTTTATAAATCCTAATTTGCTTATTGTAACAATTACTTCTCCTTCAGGGATATCTTCTTCTACAATATCGTCTTCTTCAAAATCCAAAGAGATCTCAGTCCTTCTCTTGTCAGTAAAATTAGATTTTATTTCAAAGAGTTCTTTTTCTAAAATCTCTAAAAATTTTTCTTCATTATTCAATGCAAACTCTGTATCTTTAATTTCTAATAAAGTTTTTTCAAGGTCTTTAAGAATTTTTTCTCTTTCTAAAGATGTCAATCTTTGTAATCTTAGATCTAAAATGCCCTGAGCACCATCTTCTGTTATTTGAAGAAATTCGCATAGTGACTTCTTTGCCTCTGATGGATTTAAAGACTTTTTAATTATCTCTATAACCTGATCAATTTTATCTAATGCCTTTGAAAGAGCATCTAAAAGAATCAGTCTTTTTTTCAAATCTTCAAGAATCTTTTCAAGTCTTTTTCTTTGGATATCCTTTCTAAAGGTAAGGAAATGTAGCAAAACATCTTTTACTGGTAAAACCTTTGGAACGCCTGCAACCAAAGAGAGCATTATTACACCAAAAGTCACCTGCATCGTAGTGTGTTTATATAGATTTTTCATTATTTTTTCAGAGTTGGCATCCCTTTTAAGTTCTAAAACAACCCTTATTCCTTCTCTGCCAGATTCATCCCTTACTTCTGAAACTCCATCTAATCTTTTTTCTTTAATTAGTTGATCAATTTTTTCTACTAATATAGCCTTATTGACAGAATAAGGTATCTCACTTATAACTAATTTATTTATTTTAGAGCCCATTTCTATTTGATATTTTCCTCTTAAAATAACCTTTCCCTTACCATTTAAAAAATAGTCCCTAATACCATTTTTCCCTACTATTATTCCTCCGGTAGGAAAATCAGGACCAGGCAGTACTTTTAATAATTCTTCTTCAGAAGTTTGTGGATTTCTTAAAATTAACAAGAGTGCATCAATTAACTCACCTAAATTGTGAGGAGGAATAGAAGTAGCCATTCCAACAGCTATTCCAGAAGCACCGTTTGCTAATAGTTGTGGAAATTTAGCAGGCAAAACCTCAGGTTCTTTTAAAGAGCCGTCAAAGTTGTCTTGCATGGGTACAATATTGAAATTCATTTCTGATACAAGCGTATTTGAAATCTTTGAAAGTCTTGCTTCTGTGTATCTCATAGCAGCTGCACTATCTCCATCAAGCGATCCAAAATTGCCGTGACCGTCAATCAATGGATATCTATAAGTAAAATCTTGTGCCATTCTAACGAGAGCGTCATATACAGCGGTGTCACCATGAGGATGAAATTTTCCTAAAACCTCTCCTACTACTCTTGCACATTTTTTATGTGGTTTTTCATATGTCATGCCCATCTCGCTCATGGCATAAACAATTCTTCTTTGAACGGGTTTTAGACCATCTCTTATATCAGGTATTGCTCTACCAACTATTACGCTCATAGCATAATCTAAATATGAATCTTTTATTTCTTCTTCTACTATTCTCATTATTTCAGACATCTAAGTTTTTTACCTCCCGGGCATATCTTTCAATAAAAGCTTTTCTGTATTCGACATTATCTCCCATAAGTATTTCAAATATTCTATTTGCTTCACTTGCGTCATCTATACAAACTCTTAACATTGTTCTTTTATCAGGATCCATTGCAATATCCCATAGCTGAGTAGGAGTCATTTCTCCTAAGCCTTTGAATCTTTGAATTGAATCAGGATTTTTTATTTCCAAAAGTATATTATTTAATTCATCATCGCTCATAGCATATCTTCTTTCCTTACCCTTTCTAATCATATAAAGTGGTGGTTGGGCAATAAATATTTTACCCATTTCTATTAGTGGACGAAAATATCTAAAAAATAAAGTTAATAACAAGGTTCTTATGTGTGAACCGTCTACATCGGCATCTGTCATTATTATAACTTTATGAAATCTTAAATTTTTAATCCACTCTGTTGAAGTTTTTTCTTCCTCATAAAAAGGTAACCCAATTGAGGCTGCAAGAGCCTTTATTTCCTGATTTGCTAAAATCTTATCTATATTTGCTTTTTCTACATTAAGTATTTTTCCTCTTAGCGGTAGTATAGCTTGAAATCTTCTATCTCTACCTTGTTTTGCAGAGCCACCTGCACTATCTCCCTCTACAATAAATAATTCACATTCTTCTGGTTTTTTTGATGAGCAAAGAGCTAATTTTCCAGGTAGAGAAATACTTGTTGTAAAATCGTGCTTCTTTCTAACCATATCTCTTGCTTTTTTTGCAGCTTCTCTTGCTTCCTTTGCAGCCAGGGATGACTTTATTATCATATTTGCTGTTTCTGGTTTTGATTCTAATTCTACAATAAATTTTTCCATAAGCGTTTCTACAGCAATTTTAGCTTCTGGAGATGAAAGTTTGGTTTTTGTTTGACCCTCAAATAGTGGTTCTTTCAATTTTACAGATATTACGGCAGTTAATCCACACCTTATATCTTCACCTTGAAAATTTTCTTCCTCTTTGAGAAATTTTTTATCTTTTGCATATTGATTTGTAAGTTTTGTTAGAGAGTTTTTAAAGGCAGTTAAATGTGATCCTCCCTCTTTTGTGGAAATATTGTTTGCAAAACAAATAATATTTTCGTATGTTGAGTCAACATGTTGAAGAGCAATATCAACGTATACTTCTTCATATTCGCCCTGAATGGCTATTGGCGGACGATATAAAGTTTTGGAGTTTTTATTTAAATATTCTACAAATCCCGATATTCCATTATCATCGTAAAAAATTTTTTCTTCATCAATTCTTTCATCAAAAAATTTTATTGTTAATCCTGGATTAAGAAATGCAATTTCTTGAAATCTTGATTTCAGATCATCTACATCCCATGTAATATCTTTAAAAATTTCTTTATCAGGTAAAAAATTTATTTTTGTTCCATGATTGTTGCTTACACCAATAACTTTTATATCAGAAATTGGAATTCCCTTAGAAAATTCTTGGGTAAAGACCTTACCATCCCTATAAACTGTTGCGATAAATTTTTCAGAAAGTGCATTTACAACAGATACGCCAACTCCATGTAATCCTCCTGATACTTTATAAACTTTATCATTAAATTTTCCACCAGCATGAAGAGTAGTTAATACTAGTTCAAGAGCATTTTTGTTTGTTTGTTCATGTAAATCTGTAGGTATTCCTCTGCCGTCATCTTCTATTGTTACAAAATTTGATTTATGGATTTTTATTGAAATATTTTTACAATATCCAGCCATATATTCATCAACTGAATTATCTATTACTTCATATATTAAATGTAACAACCCCTTTGGACCTATTGATCCTATATACATTCCTGGTCTTTTTCTTACTGCTTCCATCCCTTCTAAAACTACTATATCTTTTGAGGTATATTTCACTATTTATTCATCTCCTTTGTTAACTTTCTAAATATTTTTTTTAACAATTGTTTTATATATATTTAATAAATTTTTTTTTATTTTTTCGTTTTCAATATCAAAAATACATTCTGGATATTCTATTTCAGTGTTGATTTCTTCTTCTTCCAATTTACAGATCTCTTTTGATTCAAAATTCGACGTTTTAAACTTTAAATTATTTATCTCTATTCCTAAATTTTTTTTTATTCTATCAAAAATTATATCTGAGCACAGAGAAATTTCACTGCTTATAATTGGATGGTTCGTTGATATTATTAGAGTTTTATTACTTAATTTTATTGGTTTTGAAATTTTGGAAAGTTTTGGTCCAACAATATCTAACCAATTTTTTTCAATAATAAAACATAATCTTAAATTCTTTGGAACCTGATTTAATATTATTGAATCTATTTTAAACATAGGATTTAATATAGTACAGTTCTTTTGAAATCTTCAATATTTAAATTAGATGTTGTTGAGATAAAGATATAGCCATTTATTTTTTCTACCCATTTTAGTAATTTATTAGTATTTATACTATCTAAAAATGAATTAAACTCGTCGAATAGTGAAATACAATTACAATCCTTAAATATTTTAATTTTTGCCAACTGAAGTGCAAGGGAAAATTTTTTTATTTCACCTGTTGATAAAAATGTTGAGTCTATGTTTCTTATTCTTATTGTAAAGTTATCTCTCGATGGGTTTATTAAATTTCTCTTAGTTCTTGATTCAATTATCTCTCTGTTTTTCATTTCTTTTGATTCTAAACCTTTATAAAATTCAATTTCTAAGTCTTCTTCATCGATAAATTCTCTTATATTAATAAATAATTTATTTAGAACTTCCTTTCTAAGGTTTGAAATATCGTTTGAAAGTTTAGTAAGATTTATGTCATAGCTTTTTATTAACTCTTTATCTTTATTATTTTTTAAGACAAAGTTTTTTTGTGTGTTCAAGTTTTTAATATCTTTATAAAGTTTTATTTTTTCAGGATTTATATTGATTATGGTTTCGTCTAAAAATTCCCTCTTTTTTCTCGGTTCTTGTGATAGTAGAAGGGAATCAAATAAATTTATATAAAAAACTTTAAAGTATTGCCATAATATTAGATTTGAGTTTAATTTTTTATCGTTGAATTTTATGGTTTTATTTTTATTATTTATAGATATTTCAATTCTTTTTCCATAAACTGTATTTTTTAATAGAGCTCTATTTGTTGAAAATTTTATTAGATTTTGATTTGTAATATTATTTTTTGTTTTTCCTCTTAAAGTTAGATAAATTGCCTCCATTAAATTTGATTTTCCAGAAGCGTTTTCACCAATTATTAAATTTTTTTCGTTAAAGTTGAATATTCTGTGATCATAATTTCTAAATTGGTGTAGTTCTAATAACATTTTTATCTTTCTGGTCTTGCTGGAAGTGTTATATAAGTTGTATTTAATTCATTTTCTATTGTTATGGGTTTATTTTCATCTTTATATGTAAATACTACTTCTTCTTCTTGAAAAATTTTTAGTCCATCTATTAAATATTGTGATTTAAATAGAAATTCTATTTTTTTAATTTCTGTTAATGGTTTTATTTTTAATTTTGTATTTATCCTTGTATCTGAGGATTTTATTGTTATATTATCTTCTTCTAATATTATTTTAATTATCTCTGATTGTGAAGATGTAAAAAGTAATTTTTTTATAAAATCCTCTCTGTTTATATTAAATCTATACTTATTATCTGTTGGTATAGCTTTTTCGTAATTTGGATATTCGTAATTCAATTTTTTAACTGATAAAATTTTTTCGTGTGTTGATAATATCCAGTGTGAATCTGTTAAATATGACATTGGTGTTATTGCATCAAATTTTATTATTTCTTGTGCACACTTTTTGGAAATAGTAAAATTCATATCTAATTCTTCTTCTGGTTCTATTTTATAAATTGATAATCTGAATCCGTCTGTAGCTGCTATGGTTGTGACCTTATCTTTTGTTTTGAAGTTTACTCCACTCATTTTAGAGTCTGAGCTTTGTGAACTTGAGTTTATTACTTTTTCTATTGCCTTTTTAATTGTTGAAAATTTTATTATTTTTGGTTCTATTTTAGATATATCAATTTGTTCTGGAAAGTTTGGATCTTTTTTTGTTTGTATTGTTGCTGATAGATTGTCTCCCTTTATAATTAATTCTTCGTCCTGAAATTCTAGTGTAATTTTTTCATTTGGATAATTTTTAATTAAATTTGATATTTCATTTGATTCTATAAGAATTGGTTCTATGTTTATATTTTCTTTAATTTCGAAAATATAAATAGTTTCAACTTCCAAATCTGTAGATCTAAATATCATATTTTTATCTTTAGTTTGTACTTGAATGTTTCTTAATATCTCAACCGGATGTTTCTTAATATTTTTTGATAGGTCTTGTATTATTTTATTTAATTCTTTTATCTCTAATTCTATTTTTATTTCTCCCTCTCTTGATAAGTTCTCCACATTGTCTCTTATTTCTTCCATTATTTAACTCCTTTATAAGTAATAGTAATAGTGCCTGTGGATATGTTGATAACTTCTTTTTTATATGTTATAAAGCTATTTTGGTTGTTGAAAACTTGTTTATTGTTTAGTGCTTGTGTGGATAATTTTTATTACATCAAAAGTTATTAACCGTTTATTAACTTTTATCCACACAATATTAACAAGTTATCAACAGGTTATCCACATTTGTTGATAAGTCAACCTTTTTTTAAGTTACCCTTAGAGATGTCTTTATTTGTTCAACTATTCTTTTTATTGATTGATCGTTGTTTATATCTTCTTTGATTCTTTCATATGCGTGTATTACAGTAGAGTGATCTCTTCCAAAATATTCTCCAATTTGTGGTAGAGAGTTTTTTGTTATTTCCCTACATAAATACATTGCTATTTGCCTTGCGTTAGCTTGATGACTTTTGCGTCCTCTACTTTTTAGGTCCTCGAGTTTAATTTGCATTATTTTAGAAACGGCAATAGAAATTTCATCCATTGTTGGTTGGTTGTTTAGTTTGTTTTCCTCAATATTTTTTAAAGCTTCTTGTGCATATTCTAAAGTTATTTTTGAATCCTGGTTAATAGAGCAAAGGGCCATAGCTTTTGTTAAAACTCCTTCTAACTCTCTTATGTTTGATGCTACTTTTTCTGCAATTAATATTAGAGCATTTTGTTCTATATCTATTTCATCTATTTCTGCTTTTTTTTGTAGTATTGCTATCCTTGTTTCTAAATCTGGAGGTTGTACGTCTGCAATTAATCCCATTTCAAATCTAGTTCTCAATCTTTCTTCTAAAGTTCTAATTTCTTTTGGTGGCCTATCTGATGATAGTACTATTTGTTTTCCAGACTCATAAAGTGTATTGAAAGTATGAAAAAATTCTTCTTGAGTCCTTTCTTTTCCTGCTATAAATTGTATATCGTCAACTAATAATATATCTATATTTCTGTAATGTTCCTGAAATGAATTAATTTTGTCATCTTTTATTGCGTTTATAAATTCATTTGTAAACTTCTCACTTGTAATATATAGAACATATAGGTTTGGTTTTTTTATTCTAACAGTTGTTGCTATTGCTTGAAGTAAATGAGTTTTACCAAGCCCTGCCCCTCCATAAATAAAAAGAGGATTATATGCTTTTCCTGGATTATCGGCCACAGCAAGTGATGCTGCGTGTGCCATTCTGTTTCCTGGACCTATAACAAAAGTCTCAAAAGTATATTTCGATAAGAAACTATTTTGTTCAACCTTCTCTATCTGTTGTATTCTTTGGTTATTATTTCTTTTTTCAACATCATCGTAACTTTCTATTGATTGATCTACCTCTAAATATAATTTTAGTTTCTCTCTTTCAATAATATCTTCTATAATGTTTTTTAACTTACTTGATTTTTGCTCTACATAGGTTTTTATAAACTCATTTGGTACTATCAGTGTTAACCTGTTTTCTTCTTTGTTAATTGTTATCCTTGAAGGTTTTAAAAAGGCTTCTACTGTTGGCTTTCCCATTTTTTCTTCAACTGTATCTAATATTTCATCCCATATGCTATTCACGTCACCGAACCCTCTCAGTTATCTTCTACCTCTTTTAAAATTTGTAGATATATTTTATCATAAATAGGTTATCATATATTATCCTAAAATTTGAGGTGAATATTAATGTCAAAGAGAACTTATCAACCAAAAGTAAGAAAGCGTTTTAAGATACACGGCTTTCTGCTTAGGATGAGCACTAAAGCTGGTAGAAAAATTATTAAATCTAGAAGAACTAAAGGTAGACATGACCTTTCGGTAAGTGCTTAGTAAGGATAAATTACTAAGCAACTCTTTAGAAATACGCAGTGTATTAAATTCTAAAAGAAGAGATGGCCTATATTTTAATTTATTTTACAGACCCTCTCAATCTTTTAGAATTTGTGTTATTGTATCTAAGAAAGTTTCTAAAAGTTCTGTTAAGAGAAATTATATGAAAAGATTTGTAAAGAATTTTTTTATTAAAGAATTTTTTTATAGTGAAAATAGAAAGAATTTTTTTGATATTGTGATCTTGGTTAAGAAATCTTTTACACAAACAAATAGAAGAGAGGTATTACAGGATTTATTAAATTTATGCAGGTTTATTTAAGAAATTTTTTAATATTTTTAATAAAGTTTTACCAAAAATTTATCTCCCCTTTAAAGGGCAGAACATGTATATTTTATCCTACCTGTTCTGAATATGCAGTTATTGCTATTTATAGATTTGGACCCTTTAAGGGCAGTTTTTTGGCATTAAAGAGAGTGTTAAGATGTCACCCACTTAATCATGGTGGATATGACCCGGTACCAGAAAAATTTCATAGTTCGAGAGGAGAAATGAAATAGTGAATTCTTTTTTTAGTTGGTTTGATACTAATGTGTTTCATCCTATTTTTTATTCTTTGCTGAGTTTTTTGCATGATTTTGGCTTGGTAATAATCCTTATTACTCTTTTGATTAGAGCGTTGTTGTGGCCGCTTAACCATATTTCTCTCGATCAAATGAAAAAGATGCAAAAACTTCAGCCTAAGATAAAGGAGCTTCAAGAAAAATTTAAGGGAGACCCCCAGCGTCTTCAAACTGAGATGGTAGCCTTTTACAAAAATAATAAAATAAACCCATTTGGTGGATGTTTACCGATGCTTATCCAACTGCCTATTCTTATCGCATTTTATTATTTTTTATTAAGTCCAGAATTGAAAACGATTATTGTTCAGACTCACTCAGCTGTTAATTTCCTGTGGATTCCCGATATAACCGAAAAAGATCCTTTTTATATTCTTCCTGCCCTACTTATGGCAACAACTTTTATTCAGCAGAAAATGACAACAAACACCGCTGACAAGATGCAAAAACAAATGCTTCTAATGATGCCACTTTTTTTAGGTTTCATATCTATCCAATTTCCTGCTGGTATTTTAATTTATTGGAATGTCTCTAATTTTATTGGTATTCTTCAATCCTTTATAATAATGAGAAAACATGCATGATGGTTAGAGAAATTTGTGTCACAGCTAAAAATCAGGATGAAGCAGTAAAGCGGGGCCTTGAACTACTTGGTATAGATGAAAATTCGCCATTTGATATTGAAGTATTAGAACAACCAAAAAAAGGTCTTTTGGGAATCGGTTCTAAAGAAGCCAAAATTATTTTGAGATATACTCCTACCTTGAATGAAATTGTTTCAGAAGTAATTGAATCATTAATTAAGGAAATTCCAGATAGTAAATTTACTTTAAATTTTCACCTTGAAGAGGACACACTTTTCGTTGAGATTAATGGTGAAAATATAGGATGCCTTATTGGTAGGCATGGGTCGATACTGAAATCAATAGAATTTTTATTAAATAGGATCGCAAAGTCTAGTTCTAAAGAGTACAATATTAATCTCGATATCAATGGTTATTGGAAGATCAGAAAGTCCTTTCTGTATGAGCTTTCTGTTAAGCTTGCAGAAAAGTGTATTAACTATAGAAAAAAAATTGAATTTTTACCACTACCCTCTCATGAAAGAAAGGTAATTCATGTATATCTTTCTGAGCGCAGCGATTTAAAAGTATATAGTGTTGGTATTGGTAAAAATAGACACATAGTAATTGAACCATTAAATAATGGAAAAAAATAATTTTACGGACCAAAGTCTGAAATTTAAAGGGTTATTTGAAAAATATCTACCTAATTTTATGAGATATTTCGATGATATTAATCTCTTTTCAGAAAAACTTTTTATATATAACAATAAACACTCTTTAGTGTCTTTTAAATCCATTGATGAATTTTTTTTTAAACATATATATGATTCTTTGTATCCAACAGTTATCTGTTCTGATTTTTTTAAATCCTTAAATTTTCTTGATATTGGATCTGGAGCAGGTATCCCAGGTCTTATCCTATCTATCTGTTTTCCAGACTTATATTGGTCATTATTAGAGCCAAAACACAAAAGGGTTGTCTTTCTTTCAGGCGTAATTTTGGATATGGATTTAAAAAATGTTGCCGTTGTACATAAAAGATTTGAAGATCTGATAGAAGTGCCTAAAAGAGTAATTTCAAGGGCTACCTTTCCTTTAGAGATTATATTATCTATGTTGGGTAAATATAAAGATTTTGTTGCAGGACTGTGGCTTGGTAAAAACTTTAATAGTGTTATACTGAATAAATTTAATTATAAAATATTCAATTATGCTTTGCCAGAGGGTTTTGGGGAGAGAAATTTTTTATTAGTTAACTTTTAATTTGACATCTATAGCGTTTCTAAAATATAATAAACTGAGTGGTGGATGTAGCTCAAAGGCAGAGCACTGCACTGTGGCTGCAGATGTTGGGGGTTCAATTCCCCTCATCCACCCCATTATGCGCCCGTAGCTCAGTTGGATAGAGCGACGGACTTCGAATCCGAAGGTCAGGGGTTCAAATCCCTTCGGGCGCGCCAGGGGTCTCCGAGCTATTTTAGCCTAAAACATTTGTTATGGCTGATAGCCTGAGCTTTTTCAAGCTCACGGGGTTTGTTTGGAAACGAACATGCCTTCACTTTTGAAAAGGAGGATATATAGTGAAAAAATTTTATACATTTCTTTTCGTTTTTTTATCTTTTGTTTGTGTTATTATTTTTGTCTCGGGATGTTCTTCTAATGCAATTAAAAAATCCAATCTTACTATTTCTGCTGCAGCAAGCCTTACTGAGTCTCTGAACAAGATTGTTGGTAGCTTTGAGAAGGAGTACCCAAATATTAAAATTAACGTAAATTATGGTGCCTCTGGCGCTCTAAGACAGCAAATCGAACAAGGCGCAAGCGTTGACCTATTTTTGCCGGTTTCGGTAAAAGACTTAGATACTTTGGAGTCAGAAAAACTTGTTGATTCATCAAATTCTGTTATTTTTG
>Ga0078972_1005074_pt1 | contig 34307 bp, 29 predicted proteins | sample YelNatPaOPGAMG01_FD_67568 | JGI IMG/M metagenome (GOLD analysis project Ga0078972, IMG submission 67568) | Hot spring thermophilic microbial communities from Obsidian Pool, Yellowstone National Park, USA - OP-RAMG-01 (SPADES assembly) (version 2) | ecosystem: Environmental > Aquatic > Thermal... | reverse complement strand
ATGAGGCGGCGGTACAAGTAGGTGCCAGAGCCCATGATGGCGGCACTGCCATCGTGATGGAAGGTCCGCAATTTTCCACCAGAGCTGAGTCCAATCTTTACCGCTCATGGGGCGCCGATGTCATCTATATGACCGGGCTCCCAGAAGCCAAGCTCGCCAGAGAGGCTGAAATCTGCTACTCTACCTGCGCCGTGGTCACCGATTACGATTGCTGGAAGGAGACCGTGGAGGTGGTGACCGCAGAGATGGTCATCGCCAACTTAAGGCGAGGCATCGATACCGTGAAGAAAATAATCAAAGAAGCGGTCACCAAACTGCCCCAAAGGCGTGACTGCCTCTGCGCCAGCGCTTTGAAAGATGCCATCATAACTTCCCCGGAACTCATGTCGGAAAAAACCAGGAAAGACCTGGCATTTATTCTGGACAAATATTTCAAAAAGGCGAAATAGTGGCTAGACTAGAATTTGGTTGCTTGCCCACAGCCATCGGCAGCATGCCTCATACTGATGTCTCAGAGGCTTGCCGATTGGTGGCTAAATATCTGCCTCAGCTCCCAGCCTGGCCACAGCTTCCTAAACGCTCCCCGAAGGAGAATATGTACCTCCAGTTCAGCGAAGGCTTCCCCGGGCTGATGATAGAAGGAGATAAGCCGAGGGTAAAGCGCACTACCGATTTCGACACCGAGCTGGAAAGGCTGCTCACCACCGCCGAGGATGAAATCGATGCCTACCACATAAGCGCCGACTGCGCCGCCGGGCTCCATGCACTGCCAACCTTCCTCTCCCACCCTGAAACGATGAAGGGGCAGATAACCGGCCCTGTCAGCTTCGGTCTATGCATCACCGATATCAACGGGCGGGGTATAGTGTATGACGAGACGCTGGCTGAGGCCGCAGCCAGGCTCCTGAGGCTGAAAGCAAAGTGGCAAGAAAACTTCCTCCGCCGGATCACCAGAACAACGATTATCTTCGTGGACGAGCCGTACTTCACTTCCCTGGGCACTGCTTTCGTCGCCCTGTCAAATGAAAGGGTCGCCAGACTGCTTGAAGAAGTACTCGGTGGTCTGAGTGGGGTTAAAGGCATCCACTGTTGTGGCAGCACCGATTGGTCGCTTTTGCTCAGCGCCCCTATAGACGTCTTGAGCTTCGATGCCTATAACTACGCTGACTCCCTCGCCTGCTATCCGGCAAATGTAAAAGCATTCCTGGAAAAGGGTGGCAACATTGCCTGGGGCATTGTGCCCAACGATGAAGATGCTTTAGCTGACGAATCGCTCTCCAGCTTGTACGACCGCTTTGGTGAAGTCATAGCACCATTCACTAGAGATGGTATTTCCTTCCGCCAGATCACCGCACAGAGCCTGCTCACGCCGTCCTGCGGACTCGCTTCGCTTTCTACCGATGCCGCCGTGCAAGCTCTGGAACTGCTGAAAGGGTTGTCAGATAAAATCAGGAGCCGCCTCTCCCCATAGAGTTCATCTCGCCAGGTGTACAAAATAACGGGCACAGTACAAAGAGTAGCATATTTGAAATTCAAAGCAATTTAAGGCATAATACTATCCACTGTCGGAGACAATTTTTGGTGGTAAAAGATGAACAAACGTAAAAGAATGGCGATGCTGAAACATCGCCGCCGCATGAAAAAATTGAAGGAAAAGAGAAGGGCTATGGCTCTGGCAATGCGGCTTGCCCCGGTAGCCACGCCCCAGGCACCTGCTGCAGTAGCCGTGGCTGAAAAGCCAGCGGTCAGGAGACGCGCTAGAAGGAAGGAACCTGAAGCTGTCGTTGCAGCTGCCGAAACACAAGCGGCACCAGTTGCAGAAGCACCAAAGAAACGAGGGAGACCGAGAAAAGCAGCAGCCGTAGAAACAACGCCTGCTGCCGCAACCACAAAAGAGACCGCTAAGAAGCGGGGCAGAAAGAAGAAGTCGGAGACCACATCCGAAGGTGAATGACAGGTTGCCTGCTGACTGGTAGTCCCGGGGTGGGCAAGACCACCCTTATCACAGAAGTATTAAGCAAGGCTAACAAACAGGCTGGCGGTTTCTATACGCAGGAAATAAGAAGCGGTGGCGTAAGACAGGGGTTCAAAATCATCACCCTCGATGGCACAGAAGCTGTGCTGGCGCACGTGGCAATCAACAGCCCCCATCGTGTTGGCAAATACGGGGTCGATATCAAGAACTTAGAAAATGTGGCTGTGGCTGCTATCCATCGGGCAATCGAACAGAGCGATTTGATAGTTATCGATGAAATCGGCAAAATGGAACTGTTCTCTCCTTTGTTTAAAGAAGCGGTGCTAAAGGCGATCGATAGCAGTAAAAAGGTGCTGGGCACGATAATGCTCAAACCAAATCCCTTTGCCGACGCAATAAAACACCACCCTGCGGTAGATATCATTGTCCTCACCCGCGATAACCGCAATGAGGTGGTGGCTCACATCCTCGACTGGCTAAAATAAGCTCGCGTGAAAATAGTCCTTAAGCCCATAGGTAAGATAGACACCGAAATAATGGCACAGCTCAAAGAAACACTGGCTGCGCTTTTCGGTTGCCCTGTCGAAACAGTACCGCTGTCTCTCGATCTGACAAAAGCCTATGACGCCAGACGCGCGCAATACCTCGCTGCTACTATCATCGATGGACTGAAGAGAGAGCCAAGAATCAAAGGGGAAAAGGTGCTTGGCATCGTGGATGCCGACCTCTACGCCCCACACCTCAACTTCATCTTCGGTCAGGCAGACATCGCTGCTGAGACCGCCGTCATCTCCCTTTGCCGCCTGAGGCAGGAATTTTATGGGTTGCCTGGAGACCGGGAACTTTTTCTCGAGCGAATGACCAAAGAGGCAGTGCACGAGTTAGGGCACCTCCTTGGCATAGGGCACTGCCCCGATTCTAAATGTGTGATGCATTTCTCCAACAGCCTGGCTGATACCGACTGGAAGCAGGCTGCCTTCTGTACCCGCTGCCAGCCGAAATTGATAGAATAAACCAGCAGGAGGTAGGTATGAGAAAAGTTGCCGTGGTCGGAGCAGGTATGACCAAGTTCACAGGAGCACAGTCAAAGACAGCCGTGGAACTCTTCGCTGAAGCCGCCATGGATGCCATCATGGAATCGAATATCAAGCCCAAAGATATTCAGGCATTATTCTTAGGCAATGCACTCAGCGATTTTGCTGAAGGACAGGCTCACATTCAGGTATTTGCCGCTGACTACCTCGGCTTAGACCATGTGCCAGCCAATCGCTATGAAAATGCCTGTGCTTCATCCAGCGTCGCCTTCCGCGATGCTGTGATGTGGGTAGCCTCAGGTATTTATGACATCGTCCTCGTCGGTGGCACCGAGACCGCTGCCAAGATGGGCACACCACTGGCTACCAGGACATTCGCTGCAGCTAGCGATAGCCGCTACGAGTACCCCTGCGGACTGACCTTCCCCGGCGTATTTGCCCTGCTCACTCACCTCTACTCTAAAAGATACAATGTCCCCCTGGACAGGCTGAAGAGGCAGATGGCGCAGGTCTCAATAAACTCCCACTATTATGGGGCGCGCAACCCTAAGGCACAGTTCCGCAAGGAAATAACCTTCGACGACGTCTTCAACAGCATAATGGTCGCCCAGCCACTGCAACTTTACGATTGCTGCCCCTTCTCCGACGGTGCCTCGGCGGTGGTGCTTGCCTGTGAGGAGAAGGCTAAAAAGCTAACCGATAAGCCGGTATATGTCGTGGGCTTGGGACAGGCATCTTCAGGCATACTCGCCAGCCAGAAGGAATACCTTCCCCGCCTCATCGCCCGGGAGCTTTCCGCCAAACAGGCTTACAGCACGGCGGGGCTGACACCTGAGGACATAGATGTCATCGAGCTTCATGACTGCTTCAGCATCGCCACTTTGATTGCCCTGGAAAGTCTGGGGTTCTTCGATTTCGGCAAGTCCGGTGAGGCGGTGGAGCGCAGTGAGACCAAAATCGGCGGCAAAATAGCGGTCAACCCGTCCGGCGGACTCAAGGCTAAAGGGCACCCCATCGGCGCTACGGGCACGGCACAGGTGTACGAAATCGTCAGGCAACTCAGAGGCGAGTGTAGCGAGCGCCAGGTAGAAGGCGCCAAGACAGGCATGACCGACACCCTCGGCGGCGATGGTGGCACCATCTGCAACATCATCTTGCAGCGAGGCTGGTAACACTACCGGCACCCAGGAAGAGGAGGCAACCATGGAACATAAATTGACCTACACAGCCTATACCGAAGCACTAAAACAGGACAGGTTACTGGGACTCAAATGTCAGCAATGTGGCGCCATCACCGTGCCACCCATGATAGTCTGTAGCAGGTGCGACAGCACAGAACTCGAAGTGGTGGAACTGAGCGGCAGGGGCACTATCCAGACCTTCACCACCATATTCGTGCCACCGGAGGGGCGCGAAGCTGAAGCGCCTTACGTAGTAGTCCTTGTAGAACTGGAAGAGGGACCATGGCTCATGGGCAACCTCGGCGGCGTCGATCCCGCCAAGGTGACCATGGACATCATCGGTAAAAAGGTGAGACTGGGGCATGCTGTCTCCCCCGGTGACAAGTTTTCCGCCGGCGAACTGGTGAGACCGCTATTTACGCTTGAAGGCTAACTTCGGCTTAAGAAGAGAGCTCTCCGGGAAAAGACACCGTGGGCACGATTGTTGCACCAAGCCGATAATAACTCGTGCAATAAACGCGAGGTGGAAGAATGGCGGAGAAAAAGGTAAAGCCATCGGTCCTAGAGCTTGAGACGAGGGTAAAAAGCGCTCAAGGTAGATTTGAGCTTTTGAAACTTAAAGAAAAGAGGAGATAACATAAAGTAGACTCACAAAAAATTCGTTAGCTTCTACTAAAAAGCAGGGCTGAGGTCATTCAGATAGAGGAGTGACACATACAGCACATAACAGGATGGGAGAGGCACTGGCTGCTTTATCTCACCCTCACCTTAGTCCTCTCCCGTCGAGGGAAAGGGGTCCTCTCTCCCCTTGCGGGAGAGAGTTAGAGTGAGGGGGATTTCACCCTCACCTTTATCCTCTCCCGTCGAGGGAGAGGGGTTCTCTCTCCCCTTGCGGGAGAGAGTTAGAGTGAGGGGGTCACCCTCACCTTTATCCTCTCCCGTCGAGGGAGAGGATAAAGGAAATGAAATACCTCTCCACTCGTGGGAGAGGTCAGGTGAGGCAAACGGCACTAATCTGCTGGACGAGTACAATAGCTTGAAAACGCACCCCAAAAGCTTTACACTTAAACGGTGTCCCGAACCGAGTCATTAATCCAGGCGTTGCTTCAGCCAGAAATGTACCCCCACCACTCCCAAAAGGTGGCACTGGTACAGACACAGATGTCCTTTATTTTCCTCACCGGCGACTACGCCTATAAGGTGAAGAAGCCGGTAAACCTGGGCTATCTGGACTATACCACACTGGAGAAACGGCACTTCTTCTGCCAGCAAGAAATAGAGCTAAACCGCCGCCTCTGTCCCGAGGTCTACCTCGAAGTGGTGCCCATCGTCGAAAGCGAGGGGAGGTTCCAGCTTGGCGGCAACGGTGAGGTGGTGGAGTATGCGGTGAAGATGAAGCAACTGCCTGCAGAACAGATGATGGACAGGCTTCTTCCTTCGGATAAAGTGACTGAAGAAATGGTCACCTCCATCGCCTACAAGCTGGCGGACTTCCACCAGAAAGCTCGCACCAGCCCTGAAATCAGTAACTACGGCAGCCTGCATGCAATCAAGGTAAACACCGAGGAGAACTTTTCCCAAACAGAAAAGTACGTCGGCACCTCCATCAGCCATCATGTTTACAGCTTTACCAAGGACTATACCAACAAGTTTATGGAGGAGCATAAGGAACTTTTCCAAAAGAGGGTAGCTGAAGGCAGGATAAGGGACTGCCACGGTGACCTGCACGCCGCCCACGTGTGCTTCACCAATGGCATCTGCATCTATGATTGCATTGAGTTCAATGATAGGTTTCGTTACGGGGACGTGGCTTCAGAAGTCGCCTTTCTGGCTATGGACTTAGACCGCTTCAACCGTGCTGACCTGTCCCGGGTCTTCGTCGATGCCTATGTTCAGGCAAGCGGCGATAACGAGCTACTGAAGTTGCTTGCCTTTTATAAGTGTTACCGCGCCTACGTGCGCGGCAAGGTGGAGAGCTTTAAACTGGATGATCCTTTTATCGCCGACAAAGACACAGCACTGGAGGCAGCCCGGAGTTATTTCCGCCTGGCTTACAGGTATGCCCGGGGTAAGAAGCTGCTGTTCATCGTCGCCGGGCTGGTGGGTACAGGCAAGACCACTGTAGCACAAGCACTGGGTCGTAGCTTGGGGCTTACAGTCATCTCCTCCGATATCGTGCGCAAGGAGCTGGCAGGTATCCCACCCACCGAACGCCGCTTCGAGCCAATAAGCAGCGGCATCTATTCTGAGGAGTTCACCAGAAGGACCTACCAGGAAATGTTCACCAGAGCGAAAAGCCTTCTGCTACAGGGGGGATCGGTGATAATGGACGCCTCCTTCAAGCAGCGGCAGCATCGGCTGGAAGCAAAGAAGCTGGCAGAGGCTATGGACGCCGATTTCGCAGTCCTGGAATGCGTGCTCGATGAGCCGACAGTTAAGAACCGTCTCGAGCAAAGAGTTAAAGAGGGGTCGGTCTCTGATGGGCGCTGGGAGGTATATCTGGCACAGAAGGACGAGTTTGAAAAAATCGATGAAATTCCATCACAGCAGCACATAGTACTTGACACAGCCCAGCAAATGAGTAATATTGTGACGATAGTTGCCCGAAGGCTGTGGGGGGAATAAATGGACTACCATATTAAAGATAAGTCATTAGCCGAAGCGGGGAAACTGCGGGTAGAATGGGCAAGCCGGGAGATGCCTGTATTGCGGCTGATAAGAGAGCGGTTCGCCTGCGAAAAGCCACTTGAGGGTGTTCGTATATCCGCTTGCCTCCACATCACCACCGAGACCGCCAATCTGGCACTCACACTCAAAGACGGCGGTGCCTTGCTTACACTTTGCGCCTCCAATCCGCTCAGCACTCAGGACGAGGTCGCTGCTGCACTTGTGGAATGGGGGTTGCCCACCTTCGCCATTAAAGGTGAAGACAATCAGACTTACTACCAGCACATTAAGACAGCGTTAGAGCATAATCCCCAGCTCACTGTGGACGATGGCGCCGACTTAGTCAGCACCGCCCATAAGGAGCGGACCGACCTTTTATCGCGCATAATCGGCGGTACCGAGGAGACCACCACCGGCGTCATCCGCCTGCGGAACATGGCACAGGAGGGCAAACTCAAATACCCCATCATCGCCGTGAACGATGCCCGCACCAAGCATTTCTTCGATAACCGCTACGGCACCGGACAGAGCACCATCGACGGTATCACCCGCGCCACCAACATTTTGTGGGCTGGGAAGAAAGTGGTGGTCTGCGGCTATGGTTGGTGCGGCAGAGGCATCGCCAGACGTGCCCAGGGTATGGGCGCACAGGTAATCGTCACCGAGGTTGACCCCATCCCCGCTCTGGAAGCAGCCATGGACGGCTACCAGGTAATGCCCCTTACCGAAGCAGCCAGAATCGGCGATGTCTTCATCACCGTCACCGGCGATGTCAATGTCATCGATAAGCACCACTTCCTCGAGATGAAAGACGGCGCCATTATGGCGAACAGCGGTCATTTCAACGTGGAGATAAACATCCCGGCGCTGGAAAGCCTCGCCACCAGGAAAAGGCAGCTCCGCCCCTTCGTCGATGAGTACACGCTGGCTGACGGTAGAAGGTTGCTACTCCTCGGCGAAGGCAGGCTTATCAACCTGGCAGCGGCTGAGGGACATCCCGCCAGCGTTATGGACATGAGCTTCGCCAACCAGGCACTCTGCCTCGAGTACCTGGTAAAGAATAGCGGTAAGCTCAAGCCACAGGTCTACCCTGTACCCGATGACATCGACAGAGAGATAGGCAGGCTGAAACTCAAGTCCATGGGCATCGCCATAGACTCGCTCACCAAAGAGCAACAGAAATACCTCCGGAGCTGGGAGGAAGGAACATAACAGTAAGGAGAAAAAATGACCAGTAGCTTCAATGACTCGGCTTCATATTTCTTCGCCTCGGAATCGGTGACCGAGGGGCACCCGGATAAACTCTGCGACCAAGTCTCAGACGCCATCCTCGATGCTATTCTGGAGCAGGACCCTTACGGCAGAGTCGCCTGTGAGGTGGCAGTGACCGTTGGGCTGGTCATCGTCCTTGGTGAGATCACCACCAAATGCTATGTAGAGATACCAGAGGTCGTCCGTAAAGTGGTGAAAGAGGTAGGCTACACCAGACCGGAGTACGGCTTTGACTACCAGTCCTGTGGTGTGCTGGTATCCATTAAGCCACAATCAGCCGATATCGATGCCGGCGTCAGTCAGGCTATGGAAGTACGCGAAAAGGCAGCAGCCGACGATATCCTGGACAGGACAGGCGCTGGCGACCAGGGGATGATGTTCGGCTTCGCCTGTACCGAGACACCGGAACTCATGCCTTTGCCCATTTCACTCGCCAACAAGCTGTGCCGCCGCATGGCGCAGGTAAGAAAGGAGAGGACAATCCGCTACCTCCGCCCCGATGGTAAGTCACAGGTGACCGTGGAATACGAACGCGGCATACCCAAAAGGATAGACTCCATCGTTATCGGCGCACATCACGACCCCGACGTCGATGCTGAGACCATTCGCAAAGACGTGATCGAAAAAATCGTCAAGGCGGTGGTGCCATCACACCTTCTCGATGACCGCACCAAGTACTACGTCAACAGCGCCGGACGCTTCGTAATCGGTGGTCCTGTCTCAGACACCGGGTTTACCGGTAGAAAAATTCTGGTAGACACTTACGGCGGCGCCTGCCGTCATGGGGGCGGCTGCTTCTCCGGCAAAGACCCCACCAAGGTCGACCGCTCCGCCAGCTACATGGCGAGGTACGTGGCAAAGAATGTGGTCGCTGCCGGACTCGCCGACCGCATCGAAGTCCAGGTGGCTTACGCCATCGGCGTCGCCCGCCCGCTCTCTCTGTCCATCGAGACCTTCGGCACAGGAAGGGTGCCGGATAGGACGATCCTGGACCTCATCAAGAAGCATTTCGACTTCCGTCCCGAAGCCATCATCAGGCATCTCAACCTCCGCCGCCCCATCTACCGCCAGACTGCCGCCTATGGACACTTCGGCAGGGATGACCTCGACCTTCCCTGGGAACGTACCGACAAGGCAGATATACTCAGAACAGAGGCTGGGCTATAATTTTAAGTAAATGGCTGGAATTAAGTTCGGCACCGATGGCTGGCGCGGCATCATCGCCGAGGACTTCACTTTCGATAATGTCCGCGCCTGCGCTCAAGGGGTGGCTGACTACCTCCACCGTACCCATCAAGCAGAACGTGGGCTGGTAATCGGCTACGACACCCGGTTCGCCTCCGAGGACTTCGCCGCCGCCGCTGCTGAGGTCATCGCCGCAAATGGGATCAAAGTCAGCCTTTGTGATAAGCCGGCACCCACCCCCGTGATAAGCTATACCGTCACTGCCAGCAAAGCCGCTGGTGCCATCATCATCACCGCCAGCCACAATCCGGGACGCTGGAACGGCTTCAAATATAAAGATGAGAATGGCACCAGCGCACCCGTGGAAGTAGCCGCAGAAATAGAAAAAGCCGCTAACGAGACGGCTGCCAGCAAAAATGTAAAACAAATGCCACTCGCCCTGGCGCTGGAAACTGGGCTCGTCTCCTACCTTGACCCCAATCCCGCCTACTTCGCTCAGATTCGAAAACTGGTTGACCTGGACACCATTAAGCAAAGCAAACTCAAGGTCATCACTGACTCCATGTACGGCGCTGGCTGCGGGTATTTCCGCACTTTACTCCAGGGTGGCAACCTGGAAGTTGCCGAGATACATGGCGAACGCAACCCAGCCTTCCCTGGCATTCAGCCAGAGCCCATAGCCAGATTCCTCAGTGACCTCAGCACCACGGTGGTCAAGGAAAAAGCCGATGTCGGGCTGGCTACCGACGGTGATGCCGACCGCATCGGTATCACCGATGAAAACGGCAGGTTCCTCAATCAGCACCAGGTTTTCGCCCTGCTCACTCTCTACCTGATTGAAGTCCGTGGCGAACGCGGCGCCATCATCAAGACCCTTACCTCAACCGATATGCTTTACCGCCTCGCCGAAATATATGGCGTCCCCGTCTTCGAAACTCCGGTGGGCTTCAAATATGTGGCACCGCTGATGATGGAGAAGAATGCCACCATCGGCGGCGAGGAGAGCGGCGGCTACGGTTTCCGCGGTCATGTCCCCGAACGCGATGGCATTCTTGCCGGTCTTTACTTCCTCGACTTCATGGTCAGGAGCGGAAAGAAGCCCTCGCAACTGCTGGAATACCTCTTCAGCAAGGTCGGCGAACACTACTACGACCGTCTCGATATCCACATCCAGCCTGATCGGCGCCAGGGCTTGAACACCAGAATCGCTCAACAGACGGCGGAATCAATTGCCGGTATAAAAGTAGTACGCCTTGACACCAGGGACGGCTACCGTTATGTGCTGAGCGACGGTTCCTGGCTGCTCGTCCGCTTCTCCGGCACCGAACCCCTCATCAGGATATATGCCGAGGCTCACACACCGGAGCAGGTACAAAAGCTGCTCGATAGCGGTAAGAAAATGCTGGGTTACTAAAAATGATTGACCTTGATGACCTCACCATACACCAGCGCCTCGACCCCGGCGGTATGCTGGCACAGCTTAAAGGGTTGCCCCAGCAGTGTCATGCCGCCTGGAATAAAGCCCTGCAATTCAAACTGCCCACGGAGTACCGCGATGCGGACAAAGTGGTAATACTGGGTATGGGTGGCTCCGCCATCGGCGGCGACCTCCTCCGCAGCCTGACACACCGCCTGAACAGACCCCTCGTCTTCGTCCTCAGGGACTACGACCTGCCACCTTTCGTGGATAACAGGACGCTGGTCATCGCCTCGAGCTATTCCGGCAATACCGAGGAGACGCTCTCTGCCTTCTCTCAAGCGCTGAATACCAGATGCCATAAGCTGGCGCTGACCACCGGCGGCAAGCTGAGAGAAATGGCAGAGAGGGCGGGGGTGCCCGTGTTCACCATCGACCATGTTTCACCGCCACGGGCAGCTCTGGGCTACAGTCTCATGCCGCTTATCGCCTTTTTCCAGCAGCTCGGCTTCTTCGAGGACAAATCGGCAGAAGTAGCTGAAATGTTAAAAACGCTGGAAGAGCTACTTTCAAAATGGAACGAGGCTGCACCTACAGACTCCAACCTGGCAAAACAGCTTACCCGAAGCCTGCACGGCAAAATAGTTGTTATCTACGGCGCAGGCATCCTGAGCGAGGTGGCACACCGCTGGAAGACACAGATCAACGAAAACAGTAAAGCCTGGGCATTTTTCGAGACTCTACCTGAACTGGATCACAACGCCGTGGTCGGCTATGAACTACCAAGTGAACTCGCTTCAAACATATTCGTCGTCCTGCTCCGCTCCAGCCACGTCCACCCCCGCACCCTTGTCCGCTACGAGGTGACCGCAGAACTGCTAAAGCAGAATGGTATCAGCCACCAGTTCGTGGATGCCTATGGCGAAAGCGAGTTTGCCCATATGATGGGGCTCATCTATCTTGGCGACTGGGTGAGCTACTACCTGGCACTCCTTTACCAGGTAGACCCCACCCCGGTCAGAGTGATCGACTATCTCAAAAAACGGCTCAGCGAAGCAAATTAGCCCATCCCGGGCAGACTGCCCCGTGTTGAAAGCATTGGCACGTTCCGCGTTGACAATCGCTATTCCTTACTGTAAGCTAGATTCTACTCAGGCAGGTGGGTGATGAAAACGGGAAGGGGGCAGACCGGAAGTGGACGGGCAGTCAGGGCAAACTCCCGAAAGATAGACACGCCAACCACCGCTCACACCAGCCTTGACGAACTCGCTGCTTTAAGCCGCGTCGCTGCCGCTATCAGTGGCATCACCGACCTCGATGCCATCCTCCGCGTTGGGCTGGACACGGTCCTCAGCATTCTGGACAGGGCCATCGGCGGCATTATGCTCCTTGACGAGGACACAAACGCTCTCTCCTATTGTGTGTACCGTGGTATATCCGATGACTACGCCCAGCAGATGCACATCAAGCTCGGCGAGGGCGTAGCCGGAAAAGTAGCAGAAAGCGCCAGGGCTATCATGCTGGAGGACATCTCCCAGAGCCCCGAAGCGGCTCACCCCGAACTCATCAGCAAAGAAGGGCTGAAGGCTTTCGTCAGCGTCCCGCTTATGTCCAGAAACAAAGTCCTTGGAGTCATGAACATAGCCAGCCATCTACCCCATCAATTTACCGAGAAGGACATCCACCTCCTCTACGCCACCGGCGACCTCCTCGGGTTAGCGATTGAACAGGCAAGGCTTTACGCAGAATTGCGTAGAAGTAGAGAGCGCTACCGTCAACTGGCACGGTTCGCCTTGATGGCGCAGGAAGAGGAACGGAGGCGCATCTCTCGCGAACTCCACGATGAGACCAGTCAGGCACTCTCCGGTCTGGTGCTCAACCTTCAGGCAGTTATCGAAATGGTCGAGATGGCTGGCATCCAGGACAGCAGGATCAAGGAGACGCTTAAAAAGGCGCATGGGCTGGCTGTCGAGGTGGGAAACGAGGTCCACCGCCTTATCGTGAACCTTCGTCCTACGCTTCTGGACTCGCTGGGGCTGGTCCCGGCGCTCCGCCAGCACGCTGAATCGGTGCTGACACCCCTGGGGATAAGCGTCTCCTTCCGTTTCGATGAGCTGGGCAGGACTTTGCCCAAAGATGTTGAGACAAACCTCTTTCGTGTAGCACAGGGAGCGATCGGCAACATCCAGCAACACTCTAAAGCGACCAGTGCTTCAATCTCTCTGAAAATAATCGGTAATGAACTGGTGATGACCGTCAGCGACAATGGCGTGGGGTTTGATGTTTCACAGATACGGACTGTCGAGCCGAACGGTCGGGGTGCCGGCTTGTTCAGCATGAAAGAGCGAGTCCAGCTCATGGGCGGTACCTGCAATGTAAAGTCGCAACCGGGCAGGGGCACTACCGTCACGGTAAGGGTGCCGATGCAATGGAGAACAGCTAATGTCAAAGATAAGGGTGCTGGTAGTTGATGACCACGCCATAGTGCGTGATGGTATCTATGCCCTGCTGGGGCTGATGCCAGATATCGAACTCGTCGGAGAAGCGGCTAACGGCAGAGAAGCTATAGAAAAGGTGGAAAAGCTGCTGCCAGATGTAGTCCTTATGGATGTCGCCATGCCCCTCATGGACGGACTGGAGGCAACTCGCCGTATCTGCAAGCAGTTCACCACGACAAAAGTTATCGCGCTCACTCAGTATGACGACCACGAGTTCGTCTTCCCTATGTTCGAGGCTGGCGCCCGTGGGTTCATCTGTAAGACAGCAGCCTCTTCCGAACTGGTCACCGCCATCCGCTCCGTGTACCGGGGGGACTCCTATTTGTCGCCATCAGTCGCTCGCATCTTTGTAGATGGGTACCAGCAAAGGCTCGATTCGATGAGAGAACAGGACCCTTACCGGCAGTTGACCGACAGGGAGCGGGAAATTTTGAAGCTCCTGGCTGAAGGGTATACCACCCAGGAAATCGCCAAAATGCTGGTGCTCAGCCCCAAGACCGTGGACAGGCACAAGACCAGCCTCATGGCTAAGCTTGATATCCATAACAGGACAGACCTGGTCAAGTACGCAATTCGAAAGGGTATAATCACCATATCCTGACACCAGCGCACCCCCCTGCACAATATCCCACCCCCAATTTCGGTAACTTCGCCAGCCAAAATTGCGGTGTTTCCCAGGACCTTTTGAGGTGTTCACCTCTGTGCCATCAGTCGACAAGACTCTATACTGAAAGTACAAAAGCACAGCGCCGCTTTTGCCAATTCTGGACGCTGGGCAAGGAGGCTGAGATGGAACAGAAAGTCAAAGTCCTGATAGTTGACGACGAGCCTGAGTTTATCGATGAAATAAAGAGGGCGCTGGAGTCCCGGAATCATGTGGCACTCAGCGCCAGGAGCCTGCCCGAGGCACAGGAGTTAATACGTAACCAGAAAATCGCCCTGGTCATCCTTGGCACCATAGAGCCCCGCGGGGCTGCATTCCAGTTGCACCAGTGGCTGAAGCGGAGTCCCAGTTTTAGTGACCTCCCCATAGTGGTGGTTGATGCCCCGGCGGAACAAAAGCTGACCAGAGGGTGGAGTTTATACGAAGGGATGCGACTGGACGCTGAGGACTACTTCCAGAGACCTGTCGAGACAGGGGCGCTAATGGTAAGCGTCAACAAGTTACTGGATAAGGCGACCAGGAAGATAAAGGTGCTTATAGTCGATGACCATGTGGTCGTCCGCGAAGGTATCCGCATTCTCCTGGGACTGCAACCGGATATTCAAGTGGTAGGAGAGGCAGTCGACGGTAACGAGGCTATCTGGAAAACACGCGAACTCGTGCCCGACATCGTGCTCATGGATATCGCCATGCCGGGCATGGACGGGCTTGAAGCCACCAGAGAGCTGACCGAAGTGGGTGTGCCCACAAAGGTGCTGATGCTGACACAGTACGCCGACGAAGCCAACGTGCGTGCCAGCGAAAGGGTGGGTGCCTTTGGTTTCATCCCCAAAAAGAGCGCCAGTTCCATGCTCCTTGCTGCCATCAGGGCAGCCGATAAAGGGGAACGTATCCCGGTAGAGCTTTAAGCCAGCTGGCGGTCGGAAAACAGCGCCGGACCATATCTGAAGGATAGGTAAGTTGCAGCCGGTAACGATCACGCTGGATGGCACTGAGGTAAGCGGTTATGCCGGAATGAGCATCCTCGCCCTGGCACAGGAGGCGGGGGTGCATATTCCCACACTCTGTCACGACGACCACCTACCCGACATCGGTGCCTGCCGCCTCTGCATCGTGGAGGAGGAAAAGAGCGGCGCCCTGATGGCAGCTTGTGTTACCCCGATAGCACCGGGGATGGTGATCAACACCCGCTCACCGCGAGTACTGGCACATCGAAGGACCATAGTACAATTGATGCTGGCGAGCCACCCCGATGCCTGCCCGGTATGCGATAAGGGTAACCGCTGTAGATTAAGAGCGATCGCCGCTGAAATGGGCATCTCCGGGCTGGAATTCCACCGCATTCCCCAGGCTGCCATCATTCAGGAAGTCAACCCCTTCATTCAGCGCGACCTGAGCAAATGCATTCTGTGCGCCAAATGTATCCGAGCTTGCCAGGAGCTGGTGGTCGAAGGTGTGCTCGATTACTTCCAGCGCGGCTTTAAGACCAAGCCGACCACCTTCGGAGACCTACCTCTTGACGCTTCAGGATGCACCTTCTGCGGTGCCTGTGTGGCACTCTGCCCCACAGGGGCAATAACAGAAAAGGACTTCACATACCGCGGGACAACACAGACTGCCGTCAGAACCACGTGCCCCTATTGCGGCTGCGGTTGCAGCATCGAGCTGGAGATAAAGGACAGTCGTATAATGCGCGCAGTCCCTCGAAAAGTCGAAGGTGAGGATTACCGCCCCCTCTGTGTACGCGGAAGCTATGGCTACGATTTCGCCCATAGCCCGGATAGGCTCACCACGCCTCTAGTCAGAAAAAACGGCAGCCTCGAGGAAAGCGATTGGGACGAGGCACTAAAGCTGGTGGCTGACGGACTCAGCAGAATAATAAACGAATACAGCCCGGATAGCATCGCCATCCTCGGTTCAGCCAGATGCACCAATGAAGAAAGCTACCTGTTGCAACGGTTTGCCAGAAGTGTCATCGGCACCAATAACTTAGATTCCGGGGGTCGCCTCCGTAACTCCGCTACGCTCCTGGGACTGGGTACCACCATCGGCTTGCCCCAACCGGCAAATGCTGCGGAAATGCTGGAAAAGTCCGATGTAATTATGGTGATCGGTGCAGATGTCACCACTTCCGCCCCGGTCGTCGGTTACGCCATAAAACGCGCCGTAAAAGGTAAGGGCTCGAAATTGATATTGATAGACCCCCGCCGTACCAAACTAGCCTTTTTCGCTACGCTACACCTGCAACCCAATCCCGGCACCGACATAGCACTGTTAAACGCCATCGCCCATGTCATCCTCAAAGAGGGCTTGGTGGATAGGGAATTCGTAGTGCGGCGTACCGACAATTTTGAGTCCTTTGCCCGGGCGTTGGAAACCTTCACACCTGAATATGCTGCCGCTGTCACCGCCGTGCCACCGGAGCAAATCATTGCCGCTGCCAGGCTCTATGCTGGAGCAAGGAAAGCATCCATCGTTTACGGCAGCGGTGTTACCCAATACGCCGACGGCACCGATTGCGTCAGAGCAATCGCCAATCTAGCACTGCTGACCGGCAACACCGTGCGCCAAGGCTGTGGCATTGTGGCACTCCAGAAAGAAAATAATAGCTACGGTGTCATGGCTATGGGGCTCTCCCCCCGCCTCCTCCCCGGATTTCAGGGCATGGCTGACACCGGCGCAAGACAAAATTTCGAAGCAGCATGGAATGTTAAACTGCCTCCTCCCGTTGGGCTAACCGCAGTGGAAATGCTACAACAGGTAAAAGAGGGAAAAATCAAAGCCCTGTATATCGTCGGTGAAGACCCCGTGTCCAGCTTCCCAAACCGCCGCTTTATCATAGATGCCCTGAGCTCGCTGGGACTGCTTGTAGTCCAGGACATATTCCTGACCGAGACGGCGAAGCTAGCCACGGTGGTACTCCCGGCAACAAGTTTCGCCGAGAAAGATGGCACGCTCATAAATTTCGAGGGAAAAATCAAGAAATTCAGAAAAGCCGTACAGCCACCGGGTAAAAGCCGTCCCGACTGGGAAATTCTGCTCGATATCGCCGGCAAAATGGGTAGTCCGCTCACCTACTCGCGCTTCGAAGATATCGTGACTGAGATGGAGGACTGCATTCCCGGCTACCAGTATTACGGTGGTGAGGGCAAGGACTTCGAATTCGAGATTAGAGGCACCATAAGCCAGCAGACTCCAGAGGTCCAGGCACCCCGCGGCTTCCCGCGCTTCTCACCCATAACCACCTACCAGGCTCCACCTGTAACCGGGGACGATTATCCGTTCCTGCTGCTCACCGGGGCTGCCTTCCCCCACCCGAGCAGCGGGAGCTGGTCACTGAAATCACCGGGACTGAAAAGATTCTCCCCCCACGGATTTGCTGAGGTCCACCCCGATGATGCCAGCAGCCTTTCTTTGACAGACGGCGACATGGTGCGAATTATTTCACCGGTGGGCGAGGTCATGGCACCGATAAAAATATCAAGCGATATCCCGCAGGGCATACTATTCTTGCCGTCTTCATACCCAGATATACCGGCAAACGCACTGTTCGATGTCACGCTAGACCCGCAATCAAAAGCACCGGCGTTCAAATCATGCCGCGTAGCCATCAGGAGGGTAGAGTGAAATGGCTGAGCAAGCAGTGAACACAGCATTCGATTTGGAGAGGCTTAAAGCAATCATCGCCGACTACAGCGACCAGCGCTGGTCTTTGATACCGCTGGTGCAAAAAGTCCAGAACGAGTTCGGCTACATCCCGCAGGAGTCTATTCCGCTCATCGCTCAGACACTCAAGCTGTTTCCCAGCCAGGTGCAAGGGGTCATCTCCTTTTACGCCCAGCTTTACACCAAGCCACGGGGTAGAAAAGTGGTCCGTGTCTGCCGCGGCACCGCCTGCCACGTGAGGGGCGGCAAGACCATATTGAAACTGGTCAAGCAAGCACTGGGCATCGAGGAAGGCGAGACCACACCCGACATGGAGTACACCCTGGAGACAGTGGCATGCATCGGCGTTTGTGCGCTGGCGCCCAACATCGTCATCGGCGACAGGGTTTTCGGACAGATGAACCCCAAGAAGGTCGAGTATTTGCTGAAACGAGGTGGCGAATAACATGAGGGAGCAACTCACCGTGCTTGTCTGCCAGGGGACAGGCTGCATCTCCAGCCGCTCGGATGCCGTCTACGGGGCTTTTGAGAAGGAGATAGCAAGGCTGGGTATAGACCGCGTGAAGGTGGACTTCACTGGCTGCCACGGCTTTTGCGAGCAGGGTCCCAATGTGGTCATCGAGCCTGAGGGGATTTTCTACACCCATGTGCAGGTGGATGACGTCCCCGAGATCGTCCAGTCCCATCTTCGCCAGGGCGTGCCCGTGGAGCGCCTGTTCTATCAGGACCCGCTGACCGGGAAACGCATAGCCAAATATTCAGAGATCAACTTCTATGCCAAGCAACAGCGGGTAATCCTGCATAACTGCGGTCATATCAATCCGGAAAGCATCGGAGACTATATCAACAGCGGTGGCTTTCGCGCCCTGCGCAAAGCCCTGCTGGACATGACCCCGGAGCAGGTGATCGAAGAGATAAAAAAGTCCGGCTTGAGGGGGCGCGGCGGCGCCGGGTTCCCCACCTGGCGGAAATGGGAGTTCTGCCGCGCCGCACCGGGAAACCAGAAATACGTTATCTGCAATGCCGATGAAGGTGACCCCGGTGCCTTTATGGACCGTTCCATACTCGAGGCTGATCCCTTCGCCGTTATCGAAGGTTTGACCATCGCCGGCTACGCCATCGGAGCCACCAAGGGCTACATTTACGTGCGCGCCGAATATCCCCTGGCGGTACGCCGCGTCCGCCACGCCCTCGGGCTGGCAAAACAGCAGAAGTACCTTGGCGCCAACATCTTCAACTCCGGCTTCAGCTTCAATGTAGAGATTAAAGAGGGCGCAGGTGCCTTCGTCTGCGGCGAGGAGACCGCACTCATAGCCTCCATCGAAAGCCGGCGGGGCATGCCTCGCCCTCGCCCACCCTTCCCCGCCCAGGTGGGACTCGATGGCAAGCCCACCATCATCAACAACGTAAAGACCTTAGCTTCCGTACCTCTGATCATAGCCAACGGCGCCGAATGGTACGCCGGCATCGGCACCGAAAAAAGCAAGGGCACAGCGGTATTTGCCCTCACTGGAAAGGTAGCTAACAGCGGACTGGTGGAAGTGCCCATGGGCACACCACTGTCCACCATCATCTTCGATATCGGTGGCGGCATCCCAAGAGGCAAGAGGTTCAAGGCAGTACAGACCGGCGGTCCATCAGGGGGCTGCATACCAGCGCAGTTCCTCGATACCCCTGTGGACTACGAAAACCTGGCTCGCCTCGGCTCCATCATGGGCTCGGGCGGCATGGTGGTGATGGACGAGACCACCTGCATGGTGGAGGTAGCCCGCTACTTCCTCAGCTTCACCCAGATGGAGTCCTGCGGCAAGTGCGTCCCCTGCCGTCTGGGGACCAAGCAGATGCTGGAAATACTCACCAGGATCACGCAGGGCAGGGGTCGCGAGGGCGATATCGATACTCTACTCTCCATAGCCAGGACCGTCAAAGAGTGCTCCCTCTGCGGACTGGGGCAGACCTGCCCTAATCCGGTGCTCACCACGCTCAATTACTTCAGAGACGAATATGAAACCCACATCAAAGAGAAGAGGTGCCCGGCGGCAGTGTGCGATGCTCTGATGATCTCCCCCTGCCAGCACACCTGCCCCGTGGGCATCAATATCCCCAAATATGTTGCCCACATCGCCGCCGGCGAATACTTCGAGGCGGTCGAGACCATCAGAGAACGGAACCCCTTCCCCGCCATCTGCGGGCGCATCTGTCACCACCCCTGCGAGGGCAGGTGCCGCCGGGGAGAGCTCGATGAACCGGTAGCCATCAGGGCGCTGAAGAGATTTGCCGCTGACTGGTATTTCGAACATATCAACGGACTTCCCCAGCCAGAACCCTTCCCCAGGACAAAGAAACAAAAGGTGGCGGTGATTGGTGCCGGTCCCTGTGGGCTCTCCTGCGCCTATTTTCTCGCCCAGATGGGCTATGGGGTCACGGTTTTTGAGGCTGCCGGGGTGGGCGGCGGCATGCCCGCTGTAGCCATACCGGACTTCCGCCTCCCCAGGGAGGTCATCGACAAAGAGATCGACTACATCATCAAACGGGGTGTAGAGATAAAGTACAGCACACCCCTCAACACCAGCTTCACCATAGAGCATCTCCGCTCCAGCGGTTACGACGCCGTGTTCATCGCTGCCGGCGCTCAAAAAAGCCAGGTCATCGGCATACCTGGAGAAAGCGAAGGCCTGTCCGGCTTCTATTACGGCTTGAAATTCCTGCGCGATGTCAAACTGGGCAAAGAGGTCAAAGTTGGGCGCCGGGTGGCGATAATCGGCGGCGGCAATGTCGCCCTCGATGCCTCCCGCACCGCCCTTCGCCTCGGTGCTGAAGAGGTCAATGTCTATTACCGACGCTCCCGCGAAGAGATGCCGGTAACCGAGGTCGAATACGACGAAGCGGTCGCCGAAGGCGTCAACATCCACTTCCTCATCGGACCCACCAGAGTCGTCAGCCAGGACAACAGGGTAGCCGGGCTCCAGTGCGTGCGCATGAAGCTGGGCGAGCCAGATGAAAGCGGTCGCCGCCGTCCCGTCCCTGTACCCCAATCGGAGTTCTTCGTCGAGGCGGACACCGTAATCGCCGCTGTCGGTCAGGCGGCTGACCTCTCCTTCCTTCCCCCGGACAGCGCTCTGGAGCGCAGCCGCTGGGAAAGGCTGGTGGTCGACTCCAACACATTGAGCACCAATGTGCCCGGCGTCTTCGCCGGTGGCGATTTCGTCTCCGGACCGGGCATGATCATCGATGCCATCGCCAGCGGCAGGCGAGGTGCGCTGGCGATCGACAAATACCTCCGGGGCGACCGCTCGCCGGTGCACATGTATGACACCAGAGGCACAGGCACCATATCTGCTGAAAAACCTGCCATCGAGGAAGAAGAGGCATGGAAAGCAGCTTACAGACCGAAAGTACAGGTACTTCCCTTAGAAGTTAGAAGGCGCAGTTTCCAGGAGACCGAGCTGGCGCTTGCAGAAGAGCAAGCCAGGTACGAAGCAAGACGCTGCTTAAGATGTGACCTGGAGGGTTAGGAGGAACTATGAAATCGATCACCAGACAAAAACCTTTTGAGGAAATCGCTCAGCAGCTACAGGGCTTCAGCCGGGTATTCATTGCCGGCTGCGGCACCTGCGCCACGCTCACGCACACCGGCGGTGTTGAAGAAGTGGCTGCCATGAAAGAACAGCTACAGTCGCAGGACAAGCTCATCACCGGCACCGTGGTCATCCCCACAGCCTGCGACGACATCACTACAGCGTTGGCAGAAGAATACGGCAGTGCAATCCAGAGTGCCCATGCCGTCCTGGTTATGGCATGTGCCCTGGGGGTACACAGAATGGGACAGAATGTAACAAAGCCGGTGGTCCCGGCGCTGGACACCCTGTTCATCGGCATGGACGATGGTCATGGCGTGTTTCACGAGGTCTGTGCCCAGTGCGGACAATGCGTGCTTGGAGAAATGGCTGGCATCTGCCCCATCACCGCCTGCCACAAAGGCTTACTCAACGGACCCTGTGGGGGCACCAACAACGGAAAATGTGAGGTAGACAAAGAGAAAGACTGCGCCTGGACGCTTATCTACAACCGGCTCAAAGAGCAGGGCAGGCTTGACGCCATGCGCAAATACCAGCCGCCCAAGAACTATCAGGTCGTCCCCAGACCGCGCATAATCAAGGTTTTCTGAGAAAGCGAGGTGGACACCATGCCTTCAAAATTCAAAGAAGCGTTGGATTCGGGAAAGTTCGTCATCACCAGTGAGATAGGTCCGCCCAAAGGGACCAACCTGGAGAAAATGTACCATCACATTGACCTGCTTAAAGACAGGGTAGATGCCATAAACGTCACCGACCACCAGAGTTCGGTGATGCGCTTCCCCTCCGTCGGCGGCTGTCTGGCGATAAAAGAACGCGGTGGCGAGCCCATCCTGCAGATGACCTGTCGCGACCGCAACCGTCTTGCCCTTCAGGCAGAGCTCCTCTTCGCCTACACCAGGGGTATCACAAACGTCCTCTGCCTCACCGGCGATGCTGTCCCGGTAGGAGACCACAAAGAAGCCAAAGGGGTCTTCGACCTCGATTCTGTGCAACTACTCAGAATGATAAGGACTCTAGAATCGGGCAAAGACCTTGGCGGCAACGAACTTGATGGTGCGGTTGAGTTCTGCGCTGGGGCTATCGTCACCCCGGAGGCAAACCCCATCGAGCCACAGCTAATCAAGTTCGAAAAAAAGGTCGAAGCCGGTGCCGAGTTCTTCCAGACACAGGCGATTTATGACTTGGAAAAATTCGCTAGATTCATGAAGTTCGCCCGCCAGTTTCCAGTAAAAATCCTTGCTGGCATTGTCCTGCTCTCCTCAGCCCGGATGGCGCAATACATGAACGAAAATGTCCCCGGCATCTTTGTCCCCCAGCACCTGATTGATGAACTGGCGAGCGCCCCCAAAGGCACAGCGCTCCAGAAAGGCATTGAGATAGCCGGCAGGATGATAGCCACGCTCAAAAAAGAGGACATCTGCGATGGCGTCCACATCATGGCTATCGGCAGAGAAGAAGTCGTCCCCGACATACTCCAAATAGCCGGCATTTAACCCTCGCGAAACAGTGTCGTCAAAAATTACGCACCGCCGAAAGGCTCCTCCCATCCAAAACGCATTTCTTTAGCCAGTAGCAACCCAGCACCAACTATATAATCAGTTATAACTTTTGGTCTATCAATTTTTAGGGTACGGCACAAAACGACCGTATCTGTCGCCTTAACATGGTATAATAGTTATACATGTATGATTCTTGTGAGGGGAAGGTTGTAGTGTCGGAAAGCAGGGCTCTAAATCGTGCTACTCGTCTCACACGTATTCAGCACCTTCTCCACAGCCATCCCAAAGGGCTTACCACTCGCGAGCTTGCCAGACTCTGTGGAGTATCCATGCGCACCATCCAGCGTGATATCTTAGCGCTACAAGATGAATTGAAGTTACCTCTAACACAGGAAGGAGACCGCTACAGCATTCTCGACGGCTACGTATTGCCGCCTGTTTCCCTCTCCCTTTATGAGGCTGTGGCAGCCTTTTTATCCTTGCGATTGACGCTGCGGCAAATGGACAGGAAGAATCCACATATTAAAAGAGCCATCACGAAAATAGCGGCATTACTCCCACAATCACTGGCAACAGACATAAATGCCAGCGTAAGCCCAATAATCGAAAGCCCGGAGGACACGGAGCTAGTGCATGTTTTTGAGCAGATTGCCCTAGCGTGGACAACGCGAAGAAAAATGCACATCACCTATCAAGCGCTCCAGAGCAACGAAATCAAGGAGTGGGAGCTTGAGCCGTATTTTGTAGAAACGACAGGAGTGGGTTATTCAACGTATGTTATCGGCAATGCGGTCAGAGAGGATAAGCAAGGCATCTTCACTTTCAAGCTAGACCGCATACGGAGCGCCCAGGTGCTGGACACTAACTTTGAAATACCACCCGAATTCGACATTACCAAACTGCTTTCTAGCTCTTGGGGCATTATCTGGGGCGAGGAAACCGAAATCAAGCTGAAGTTTTCCCCTGCAGTCGCCCGCCGGGTAAAGGAGTCCACGTGGCACCCTTCACAAGTGCTGGAAGACCTGTCGGATGGGTCTGTGCTGATGACGCTCAAAATAGGTAGTACTCTAGAAATCACCCCGTGGATAAGGAGCTGGGGACCAGACGTAGAAGTACTCTCTCCGGAGGAACTACGAAATTCTTTTAAACAGTATGCAAACCAACTTTTTAACATATACACACCCTACCAGCGAGAAGGAGAGGCAAGAGATGACAGCCCTCGCCCACTATGATGCAGATTCAAATAGAGGAGAGCCGCTTAAAGAGCATCTTTTACACGTTGCCCGAAAAGCTGCCGAATTTGCCGATGCCTTTTCAGCTTCCTCGGAGGCCTATGCGGCCGGGTTATTACACGACCTCGGCAAGTACGGCAATGAATTCCAACGTCGGCTGGAAGGAGAGCTTAGAGGTGTTGACCACTGGTCAGACGGTGCTTGGTATGCCTTAACAAATTACAAAATAAACGGCATTGCCAGCGCAGTGGCTATCCAGGGGCATCACCTCGGACTCCAAGAGGCGAGCAAAGACTGTCTAAAGCAGCTCAATCCACAAAAACTGAAGAACAACCATCCATTAGGTCTTACCATTTCCTGTGCCGACGTGCAGTCACTTCACATCCAGGGCATAAATATACCCGCAGAAGGGGAATTCACCTCGTTATACGAATACGACTGGAATGACAGCTCGAAGGATGCTGTGGGCGCAATGTTAGATTTGCGCATGCTTTTTTCTGTGCTTGTAGATGCCGATTTCCTTGAGACCGAAGCATGGTTCAACGGTGACGCAACAAACAGACGCTACCGCCAGCCTTGCTTGCCATTAGCCCCGGCACGTGCCCTTGCTGCTTTGAAAGAATACGTCGGAGAGCTAGCACAACACGATATACCACCTCATATAAGGAGAATAAGGAGCCAGGTGTTCTCAGCCTGCCTTGAGGCAGCGAATAAGCCGCAGGGTATATTTACACTTACTGCCCCAACTGGCAGCGGTAAGACACTTGGCATGCTCGCTTTTGCTCTGAGCCATGCCCTGCGGCATAATCTGAGGCGCATCGTCACAGTGCTACCATACCTCACTCTCATAGAACAGACTGTAGCCGTCTACCGCAAAGTGGTTGAGAAATTTGTTAGACCCGACGAGATAGACAGATACCTGCTCGAGCACCACAGTCTCGGCGGCGTGCGTTATGTTTCCGATTCCTCTCGCTACAGCGAAGATAACCTCTCAAGACTCCTTGCCGAGAACTGGGATGCACCTATTATCGTGACCACTAACGTCCAGTTTCTGGAGTCTCTATTTTCTAACCGTCCATCTGCCTGTCGCAAATTACATCGCTTGGCACGGAGCGTTATTTTGCTAGACGAAGTGCAGACCATGCCAGACAGTTTAATCATCGCCACCTTAGGTGCACTCTCCAGATTAGTCCACCAGAGGTATAGCACCACCATCGTCTTCGCTACTGCGACCCAACCCGCCTTCAGCCATCTGGACAATCAACTGAGAGAGTACTGTGGCCGTGGCTGGCAACCACATGAGATTGTAGTAGATGCACCCAGCCTTTTTAAAGTGGCAAGACGGACCAGAATTACCCTACCTTCCCAAAGTCAGAATATAAGCTGGGAAGACCTGGCTGAGGTCCTTTCTCGAGAAAGACAGGTACTTTGTATCGTAAATCTCAAGCGACACGCTAAGACGCTTTTTGAAAAGCTAAAAGCAATCGATCCCGAAGGGGTTTACCATCTATCGACAAACATGTGTCCAGCGCATCGCCAAGATGTACTGGACAAAGTACGCCGCCTTCTAGAAAAGCAACAGCCCTGTCGTCTTGTCTCAACCCAGTGCGTTGAGGCAGGCGTAGATATAGATTTTCCCGTGGTCTACCGTAGCTTAGGTCCACTGGATGCCATAGCTCAAGCGGCCGGACGCTGCAACCGCAACGGCACTGCTGTCGAAGGGCTAGTTCGTGTCTTTCAACCGGATGATAAAGAGAACTACCCCGACCCCACGTATAAGCAAGCTGCTGCCGTTACTAAAAGTATACTCGCTGGCGTAAGCGAACTGGACCCTGCTGACTTGAATATTTTTGAACGCTACTATCGGGAACTCTATGCAGTGCGGGGCATCGGCCGCGGGACCATCGAGGACAACGAATTACTCGCAGCTATCTGCAGGCAAGACTTCCCTCAAGTATGCCATCTTTACCGTGTTATTCCGCAAAACACTATCAATATACTCGTGCCCTACGAACCAGACATCTTCAACCGACTCACAGAGGAAGTGCGCGCCAACGGGCTCACCCGTCAATGGATCATCAAAGCACGCCCTTATACCGTCGCCATCTTCCACCCCAGCTCGCCCCGTGACCCAATTTACCTGAACTTAGAACCAATCAAAATAAGACCGGACAGGGCCGAAGAGTCCGATGAATGGTATATCTATCGGAAGGAGGACGACTATGACAAAGAGACAGGACTGAACCCATCGCTAGCAGGACAGGCAATAATTGCTTAGAAGGAGGTTATATGGCAGAACAGCAGGACTTAATCCTAAAAGTGTGGGGCGAATTTGCTTGCTTCACCAGACCGGAACTTAAGGTCGAGCGTTTCAGCTACCCGGTGATCACTCCCTCTGCCGCCCGTGCCATATTCGATGCTATTTACTGCAAGCCCCAGGAGTTCCGCTGGCAGGTCACCAGAGTGGATGTGCTCAAACCGGTGCGCTATATAGCTCTAAGAAGGAATGAGGTAAAAGATAAAGCACCCTCACCGCAAACGATCCTTGAGTGGGCTGAAGGCAAAAAAGAGCCCACGCCAGTCTGGGCTGACGCCACCAGGGAGTTGCTGGGAAGCGATGAAAAAGGACGTACTCAGCGCCAGACAATGGCGCTGAAAGATGTCAGCTACTACATCTACGCCTGTATCCATCCCTGGCCCGGGTTTGAGCATGGTCTCCTAGCTTTCCGAGAGCAGTTCCGCCGCCGGGCATCTCAAGGCAAATGCTTTTACCAGCCGTACCTTGGTTGTCGCGAATTTTCCGCATTCTTCGAACTGATTGACTCTCCAAATCAGCTTGAACCACCGTGCCACATTGATCTGGATATCGGACTGATGCTCTACGATGTCTTCGACCTTTCTCAACCTGGCAAACCGTTGGACACGGAACATAAAGGGCTACCCTGCGTTAGCCTGTTTCGTGCGAGAATCGAGAAAGGCGTGCTACATGTGCCGCCATATGAGAGCGAGGCGGTCCTTAAGGGAAGGAGGCCTAACCATGCTGGAACTGCTGGTTAAACGCATATCTGGCAGCGAGCCGGGCTTCGCCGAGAAAACGGTGCGCTGGGCTATTGCCCTCGACTCGCAGGCTGGCTTTACAGGTGTCCTTGAACTGGGACAGCCGGACCACAAAGGGAACCGCGGGCAGCTCTTTGCAAGATGTCCTAACCTCACCCAGCCCCAGCTCATCTCCGGACCTTCTCCCCGAAGCCACTTCCTGGCGGAGACAGCCAGCGTCGTTGCACTGCATGAAGTCGAAGCTGGCGATGCCAGGACAGACCAGAAACACCAGTTCTTCGTACATATGCTTCGGGAAGCTGGCAAGACCATTCCACAGCTTGCCACCATCGCCCGCCTGATGAGCGATGACAAAATATTGCAGCAAATCCGCCAGGCGATGAGAGAGGAGGGTGTGAAGCCTACAGATAAAGTCACTTTTCGCCTGGATGGCGAGTTCCCGCTGGAGCAGGACTACTGGCATGAATGGTGGCGGAGGTTCCGGCAGGGGCTGATATCAGGTTCACAACGAGGTGGATCGACAGGAGAAATGCGTTGTCTGGCAACTGGAGAACTGGTCACACCCGCAAGGACGCACCCCAAGATAAAAGGGCTGGGCGGCGTAGGAGGAGCCACTAGTGGGGATGTCCTCATCGGCTGCGACAAGGACGCCTTCTGCTCTTATGGACTTGAACAGTCCGCTAACGCCGCCGTATCTGAAGAGGCAGCCGCCGCCTACACCGAGAGCCTGAACAAGCTGATCAGAGCTACGGGCACAGAAATTGCCGGGACCATAATAGTACACTGGTTTAAAGAAGAGATACCAGACGAAGATGACCCCTTGCCATGGCTTACAAAAAGAACCCGAACTCAACAAGAGTTGGATGCTCAGGCAAAAGCCAGGGAGCTACTCCAAAGCCTGAAGACTGGCAAAAGACCCGCGCTTGCCAGCAACCGCTACTACATCCTGACCATATCTGGTGCCGCCGGAAGGGTGATGGTGCGGGACTGGCTTGAGGGAGAGTTCATCGAGCTCGTCACCAACATCAACCAATGGTTTGATGACCTGCAGATAGCCAGCTTTGCTGGTCCCGGTCATGCCAGTAGCCCCGGTCTGGAAGCTGTGGTCACCTCCCTATTGCCCCCAAAAAGGAAACAGGAATACCAGGATTGGGTTAAACGAAATCAAGCAGCCAAAACTAACGAAGCAGGGGCCCCAAAAAGGAAACAGGAATACCAGGATTGGGTTAAACCGGTGACTCAGGCACGACGGGAACTACTACAAGTAGCAATCAAGGGTATACCTTTCCCCTACAGCATCCTTGCTAAGCTGATGCCACTCCACCGTGCTTTTATGTTATCTGAAGACTGGCAGAGCCTAATCAAAAGAGAGGGCGACAGGAACACCGCCCTGAATTACGCCGTCCTGCATTGCAGAATGGCAATCATAAAAGCATACCATTTGAGAAAATACCGAAAGGAGGGAAGTACTTTGGAAAAGATGTTAACACCCAAGCTAAATGAAGACTTTCCAGAAGTAGCCTACCAGTGCGGGCGCCTGCTGGCAGTTCTTGCCCAAATTCAGCAGGCAGCGCTGGGAGACGTAGGCGCTGGGGTGGTCCAACGGTTCTACACAGCAGCAAGTGCTACGCCGGCACTGGTGCTGGGGCGGCTGCTGGGCAACAGCCAGCACCACCTGAATAAGCTGGACGCTAGTCTTGCCCGCTGGTTTGAAGACAAAATTGCCCAGATCACATCTCGCATAACACAACCTCTGCCCAGGACATTTACCCTTGAAGAGCAGAGCCTCTTCGCCCTTGGCTACTACCATCAACTTGCCAGTTTCCGGGCGGGCAAAACCGAGGAAAAAAGCAAGGAAAAGGAGGTACAAAATGGCTAACACTATCGCTAACCGCTACGAGTTCCTTTACCTATTTGATTGCGAGAACGGTAACCCTAATGGCGACCCCGACGCCGGCAATGCGCCGCGCATTGACCCGGAGGACATGCACGGACTTGTCTCAGATGTGGCGTTAAAGCGCCGTATCAGGAACTATGTGCAGATGGCTAAAGGTAACCAGATGCCCTACGCCATCTTCGTGGAGCACGCCACCAACCTCAATACCAAGATTGTCAAAGCCCACGAGGAGACACTAGGTGGTTACACTCCGGACAGAAAGGCTACCAAGGACAAGGTAGAGCTAGCAAGGCAGTGGATGTGCCAAAATTTCTACGATATCCGCACCTTTGGCGCCGTCCTTGCCGTTGGCCCCAATGCTGGACAGGTACGTGGCCCGGTGCAGATTGCTTTTGCCCGCTCCTGCGACCCCATACTGGCTATGGATATTTCTATAACCCGGATGGCTGTTACAGAGGACGTAAGAAATGCCAAATCGAGCGAGGATTATTTAAAGTGGGAGCAGGAGCAACCTGAAGACCGCTTGCGCACCAGGGGCAGAAAAGCCCTTATCCTCTACGGTCTGTATCTGGCAAAGGGCTTTGTCAGTGCCCATCTGGCTGAGCAGACTGGCTTCACCGAGGAGGACTTAGGCCTTCTCTGGGAGGCACTGCTGCGCATGTTCGAGCACGACCGTTCCGCCTCAAAGGGGATTATGTCAGTGCGCGAGCCGCTGGTGATCTTTAAACATGTTGGTACCGATAGCGACCCCGCGCAGCGACAACGGCAAGCAAAGCTCGGCTGTGCCCCTGCCCACAAGCTATTTGATTTAGTCAAGGTGTCAAAGAAGGTGGGGGTACAGGTACCACGTTCGTTCGAGGATTATGAAATCACGTTCAACAATAGCGCTGTACCCAAAGGTGTAGAAGTAGGCTTCGCTTACTGGGATGGTGCCAACACTGTCATAAAGCCAGAGCCACCGGCGACTTGGAAGGTGACATAAGAGTGTATTCAGAAGAAGACCTTCTACCTGTTTCAGCATTGTCCCAGCTAGTCTTCTGCGAACGCCGTGCCGCCCTAATGCTGTTGGAAAGGCTGTGGGCAGACAACGTTTTCACCGCCGAAGGTGCGCTACTACACGAGCAAAGCCACTACCCCACAGTCGAGTGTCGCCGCGAGTGGCGGGTGGTACGAGGTCTGTGGTTGCATTCCTTTCAACTGGGACTTTACGGACAAGCCGACGTGGTGGAATTCCGTCGCCTCAGCCATAAGTCCGCTAATGGGGTGCTCTTACCTGGCGTGGATGGCTGGTGGCAGCCGTTTCCCGTTGAATTTAAGCGCGGCAGCTTGCGGCGAGAAGCAAGCTTTGAAGTGCAACTCTGTGCTCAGGCGGTCTGCCTCGAAGAAATGCTGGGCGTCCCGGTGCGATATGGGGCACTGTACTACGGCAAAACGCGGCGACGGCTGGAACTCGAGTTAAGCGAAGAACTTAGAGACAGGACGCGCGCTGCCGCCGAGCACCTCCACGAACTTGTCGCTGCCAGGAAAACGCCACGCGCCGTTTTTCGCAAAAAATGTCTCTCATGCTCACTGCTAGAGCTCTGCCTCCCAACTGCTATGAGCCCTAAAAAGAGTGTCAGAAAATACCTTAAACAGGCAACGGAGCCCCGGGATGAGACACCTTCTTAACACGCTCTTCGTGACTACACAGGGCGCTTATCTCCATCGAGAGCGCGAATCGGTATTAGTCGAAGTGGATGGGGCGACGCTGACAAGAATACCGATACATACCCTTGAAGGGATTGTGTGCTTCGGACAGATTTTGGTGAGCCCGCCGCTTATGGGGCTATGTGCCGAGCGTGGCGTGACTATTTCTTTCCTGACTCATAACGGGCGCTTTTGGGCGCGGGTGCAAGGAGCAGTGTCCGGAAATGTATTATTAAGACGCGCACAGTACCGCATGGCAGACGATGCGGAATCCGCAGCGACTATCGCTCAAGCGGTTATTGTCGCCAAACTCAACAACTCACGGGCGGTACTTCAAAGACACCTGCGCAATAACCCTTATAGCCAAGGTGCTAGCACAGTCAGTGAGTCAATAGCCCACCTTAGCGAACTCCTTCAAACACTAAAACTGCCACAAACACTTGCAACTATCAGAGGAATTGAGGGAGAGGCTGCCCGCCGCTACTTCCAGGTCTTTAATCACCTCATCCTGGCACAGAAGGAAGATTTCGTCTTCGCTGAGCGCAGCCGCCGCCCACCACTGGACAATATGAATGCATTACTTTCTTTCGTTTACACACTTCTGACGCACGATACCATATCAGCACTAGAAAGTGTGGGGCTTGACCCAGCAGTCGGCTTCCTTCATCGAGACCGCCCTGGACGACCTGGATTAGCACTGGACCTGATGGAAGAACTCCGCCCCTATCTTGCTGACCGGCTGGTGCTCTCTTTGGTGAATCTAAAGCAGGTAAAAGCAAGTGGCTTTCACAAGACAGAAACAGGCGCAGTGAGCATGACGGAGGACACTCGTCGGCAGGTCATCACAGCATACCAAGAACGCAAACGGGAGGAAATCGTACACCCGTTCCTCAAAGAAAAGATTGAGGTCGGTCTTCTACCCTATGTGCAAGCACTTTTGCTTGCCCGCTATATCAGAGGTGATATCGACGGCTACCCGCCCTTTCTCTGGCGATAGCGATCGCACCTTAACAATTGAATAATCACTGAACAATGAAGGAATTAACAAAATGCTTGTCGTGATAACTTATGATGTCAGGACGGATAACGAAGAAGGACAAAAGCGGCTAAGAAGAGTCGCCAAGGTCTGCCAGGATTATGGACAGCGCGTGCAGAAATCCGTGTTTGAGTGTCTGGTAGACCCTGACCAATGGGTGAAGCTAAAGCATCGTCTTCTCCAAGAGATAAATGTGGAGGAGGACAGCTTGCGCTTCTACTTTTTGGGCAGTAACTGGAAAGCTCGGATCGGGCACGTCGGGGTGCAAACGGCATACGATCCCGAAGGTCCCCTGCTGGTATGAGAGGAGTCCGCCAACTGAAAGTGGACAAACAGCAAAGCGAAGGTCAGCGAGCTTTGTACAACCAGTCGCGGGGGTACTTTCTTGACCACCACGCCCCCGAGCAGTTCGTCCGCAGACTCGCTTTTTTGGCGAGATGCGGTCGCCTCCCGTGCGGAGGCGTGGATTGAAACTTTGGACTTTATAGAATAGCAAAATTATAAAGTGGGTCGCCTCCCGTGCGGAGGCGTGGATTGAAACTGTAGAGTGAAGCAGAGAGCGGAAGAGCTAAGAGCGTCGCCTCCCGTGCGGAGGCGTGGATTGAAACAAAATTCTAGAAGGAGTAAAGAAAAATGGAAAGTAGTCGCCTCCCGTGCGGAGGCGTGGATTGAAACGAGGTGAAATATGAGTGAGAGAATTTTAGTAATGGGGTCGCCTCCCGTGCGGAGGCGTGGATTGAAACAAGCATAGAGGGTATTACAGAGGCAATGTTAGAGTCGCCTCCCGTGCGGAGGCGTGGATTGAAACAGAAGCAAACCTGCCACATTAGCAGCTTCTCTACCGTCGCCTCCCGTGCGGAGGCGTGGATTGAAACCTCTATATTGAGAGCATGAGGAGTGAGATTAACTAGTCGCCTCCCGTGCGGAGGCGTGGATTGAAACTTTGACTATTTTTTCTATATCATCTGCTTGCTGCATGTCGCCTCCCGTGCGGAGGCGTGGATTGAAACTTGCCCGACTTGTGGCAAGGACTACAATGAGGTAAAAGGTCGCCTCCCGTGCGGAGGCGTGGATTGAAACCAGCCGAGATTGAGCACTAGAAGGGCGCACATTAGTCGCCTCCCGTGCGGAGGCGTGGATTGAAACTTGATAGCCTTGAAGCTCTGCGCACTTCTGCGATAGTCGCCTCCCGTGCGGAGGCGTGGATTGAAACCCCCTTATTTACAGCTACTGTTAGAAATATAAACGGTCGCCTCCCGTGCGGAGGCGTGGATTGAAACCATACTGGTCAATAAGGCTAGCCTTTGCTACTAATGTCGCCTCCCGTGCGGAGGCGTGGATTGAAACCAAGGGCTTCAATAGTCAAAAGGTGCTTTCTAACACAGTCGCCTCCCGTGCGGAGGCGTGGATTGAAACGCCCAATATACTGACCCACGCACTAGAGCACGCATGGTCGCCTCCCGTGCGGAGGCGTGGATTGAAACTGATTACACTGTAGAATTAAGTCAAGATGGGGGGAGTCGCCTCCCGTGCGGAGGCGTGGATTGAAACTCTATCTGGGGAAATGCGAGGAACCCCCATCAAGGTCGCCTCCCGTGCGGAGGCGTGGATTGAAACTTTGGTGGCTTGAACTGCCTGGCTTCCTCACGTAGGTCGCCTCCCGTGCGGAGGCGTGGATTGAAACGAATAGGGCAATGGACTCTCCGCATTCGCAATCATGGTCGCCTCCCGTGCGGAGGCGTGGATTGAAACTTATTTTAAATGGAGGAAGCGTGTCGATACACTCTCGTCGCCTCCCGTGCGGAGGCGTGGATTGAAACCCCGCGAGCAAGAAGAAGGTAAGACTTGATGGGAAGTCGCCTCCCGTGCGGAGGCGTGGATTGAAACACCTGATAAGCGGAGAGGTCGACAGGATAGACAAGTCGCCTCCCGTGCGGAGGCGTGGATTGAAACCTCAGTCGCAGGGCCTGTCCACCTTTGCACTCTACGTCGCCTCCCGTGCGGAGGCGTGGATTGAAACCTGTAAAGAGGTGAACAATAACAGAGTAAGGATTGGTCGCCTCCCGTGCGGAGGCGTGGATTGAAACATCCAGAGATTGCGAAATGCATTGGTTTGGGAACCAGTCGCCTCCCGTGCGGAGGCGTGGATTGAAACTCAGCAGGTCATTCCACGTGACCTCTGCTGCAGCGTCGCCTCCCGTGCGGAGGCGTGGATTGAAACACAAATTCCTTTTCATCTACTTCTGCCATAGCCATGTCGCCTCCCGTGCGGAGGCGTGGATTGAAACGAGAATCCTGATGACCCTATCGCTCTTGCACCAGAAGGTCGCCTCCCGTGCGGAGGCGTGGATTGAAACCTTCATGCTATGGCGCTAGTGGACTAGAGCCAGTCGCCTCCCGTGCGGAGGCGTGGATTGAAACTCTGTATTTACTCAACACCAAGTCCATTTTGCACGTCGCCTCCCGTGCGGAGGCGTGGATTGAAACTAGTAATGAAGCTGATTTACAGTGCAGCTAGCACCAGTCGCCTCCCGTGCGGAGGCGTGGATTGAAACTGTGCTACCAGTAGATGGTATACCGAACACATTAGTCGCCTCCCGTGCGGAGGCGTGGACTGAAACTTGAATGAAGAAGAGCGAAAGCTGGCTGAGGAAATAAGTCGCCTCCCGTGCGGAGGCGTGGATTGAAACTGTGCTACCAGTAGATGGTATACCGAACACATTAGTCGCCTCCCGTGCGGAGGCGTGGACAAAAACTTGAATG
>Ga0078972_1005073_pt1 | contig 34308 bp, 32 predicted proteins | sample YelNatPaOPGAMG01_FD_67568 | JGI IMG/M metagenome (GOLD analysis project Ga0078972, IMG submission 67568) | Hot spring thermophilic microbial communities from Obsidian Pool, Yellowstone National Park, USA - OP-RAMG-01 (SPADES assembly) (version 2) | ecosystem: Environmental > Aquatic > Thermal... | reverse complement strand
GCGCCCCCCCCCCCCCGCCCCCTCGACGGTGAGCGCCCCCGGCCCGCTGAAGCACGCCCGGCCGGGGATCACCTCCACCCCTGCCCGCTGGAGGAGCATGCGCACGCCCCCCACCAGCTTGCCGACCACCTCGGCCTTGCGCGCCTGCATGGCCGGCCAATCGGCCTCCGGCGGGCCGGTGCGCACGCCGAAGCGGGCCGCCTCGGCCACCAGGTGGTAGACCTCGGCGCTCCACAGGAGCGCCTTGGTGGGGATGCAGCCCACGTTGAGGCAGACTCCGCCGATCTCGCCGGCCTCGACCAGGATCACGCGGGCGCCCAGTTGGGCGGCACGCAACGCGGCCACATAGCCGCCCGGCCCGCCGCCGATGACGATGAGGTCCGATGCCGTGTTCACGCGAGTTCCACTCCCTTTTGGCTGCAGGGCTCTTGTAGTTGTGCGCAAAGTGACGCCCACAAGGGGCTATTCTACCGCTCTGCAGGCACGGCCCAGTACCAATACCGTGCAAATAGCCGGGCTCCGAGGGACGCAGAGGGCCGCAGAGGTGCAGAGGACCGCAGAGGGAACACGAGGGAGGCATTTCCTGGCCCCTCTGCGCCTCTCCGCGCGCTCTGCGTCTCCCGGAGTCGGGCTGTAGACGGCCACCTCTGTCTTATTTGAACGGCATTGCTACTAGCCGGCGAAATAGGGCTCGGGCAGGCCCTTGATGTCGGTGTGCACGACCCACAGGTCGCCGCAGCCCGGGGCGGCGGCCCGCTGTTCCGCCGTCAGCCACCCCCATGCCGTGGTCACGTAGAGGTCCTGCAGGTCCGGACCGCCGAAGCAGCAACTGGTGGGGTTGGGCACGGGCAGCCTCACCACGCGCTCGATCTTCCCATCGGGGTCGTAGCGCGTGATGCGCCAGCCGCCCCACTGCGCGCTCCACACGCAGCCCTCCGCGTCGACTGCCAGGCCGTCGGGCAGGCCCTCTGCCTCGGGCACCTTGGCGAAGAGGCGGCGGTTGTCGATCTCGCCGGTCGCCGGGTCAAAGTCGAAGGCCAGCAGCTCATAGGCGAATTGGGCGGTGACGTACATCGTCCTGCTATCGGGGCTCCAGCCCAGCCCGTTGGAGCACGCCAGCCCGCCCGCCATCCGCTTCACGGTGTAGCCGGCATCCAGCCGGTAGAGCGAGCCCTCCGGCCGGCGCTGGTCATCGGCGTAGGTCGACCCGGCCCAGAAGCGGCCCTGCCGGTCGGCCGAGCCATCGTTGAAACGGACGGGCCGGTTATCGGCCTCGGGGTCGCCCAGGAAGCGGCTGGCCCCGGTCCGCTCGTCCCACAGGTACAGCCCGGTGCGGCTGGCAAAGACAAAGCCGCCCCCCTGCCGCCGCGCCTGGCCGGTCACGTGGATGCCCGGCACCCACTGCCGGAAGGCCCCAGTCTTGGGCTCCAGGCGATAGACGGTGGGGCTCGACCAGATGTCGAGCCAGTAGAGGGCCTGCTCCTCCGCGTCCCAACGCGGGCTTTCGCCAACCTCGTTTTCCACCAGGGCCAGGCGCTCGATCTCGAACATGGGCCTTCACCCTCCTTCAGAGGCCGCCGGTGCGGCGGCCGCACGGCCCCGCTGGGCCGATGGCGCGCTGGCGATGGAGCTGCAACACCGCCTGCGCGGTGTTCGCATCGGTCACCAGGCAACCGACATACCCACCCCGCAGCGCCGCCACGATGGCCCTGGCCTTGGGGATGCTGCCCGACACGGCGATGACCTTTGGGATGCGACGCAGGGAGTCGGCATCCAGGCTGACGGTGCGGCGGTTCGCGGGGATGTCCAACAGACGTCCGTCGCCATCGATCAGGTGCGCCACGATATCGCCGACCACGCCGGCGGCCAGCAGCTCCTCGACCTCGCTGCGGCTCATATAGCCCGCGCGCAGCAGGCTCGAGTACTCGGGCTCGGCGCTGCCGATGCCGACGACAGCCACCTCCGCTCGCGCGGCGATCTGCAGGGTCTCCTGGTTGACGCGTTCGCGGCGCAGCGCTTCGGCCACCGCCTCATCCTTGACCAGGAGCGGCGCCGAGAGGAAGCGGAACGATGCGCCCAGCTTCTGCGCCAGCCAGCGCCCTAGCTCGCTCCCGTCGACCATGGGGTCGCCATGGCCGATCGCGCCGATGAGCTGCACCACCGTCGCCTCGGGCACCCTGGCGGCCGGCATGGCGCTGACCACGGCGTGGACGGCCGTGCCCCAGCTCAGGCCGATGGTGATGCCCGGGTGCAGCGACCCCTGCAGGCAGCGCGCGCCGAGCTCGCCCAGCCGGCGCAGCAGGAACGGGTAGTCGTCGGGCGGCTTGGCCAGCACATGGGCCTCGGCAAGGCCGAACTCCCGGCAGAGCTCCTGCTCCAATCCGTCGTCGGTTCGCAGGGGGTAGCGCACGCGTACCTCCACCAGCCCCGCCTCCCGCGCCTGATCGAGCAGGCGCGACACCATCGAGCGCGACTTGTTGATGCGTTCGGCAATGTCGGCCTGGTTCAGCCCCTCCTCATAGTACCAGATGGCGACCTGTGCCAGGAGATCGAGCCGCTCTTCTTCCACAGTCACCCCCAATCATACGCTTCACAGTTGCGGGCCGGCAGGCAGTGTCTGCCGTTCCCAATGGTACAGGAGATCTGCGATATCCTCAAATAAAAAGTCCGGACCGTACGCCTCGGCCTGGGCGCGGGTCGTCGAGCCGGAGAGCACGAGGATGGTCGCACAGCCGGCCCGCACGCCCCCTTCCATGTCGGTGTCGATGCGGTCGCCAAGGGTGGCAGTGGTGGCGGGCGAGGCGTCCATCCTGGCCATGGCGAGCTCGAACATCGTCGGCTCGGGCTTGCCGATGGCGATCGGTTCGACGCCCGCACCCACCGCGATGGCCGCCACCAGGGCACCGGTGCCCGGCACCAGCCCCTCCTCGGTCGGCCTCGTCGGGTCCAGGTTGGTCGCCACGAACCGTGCGCCCCGCCGGATCAGCAGGACTGCCCGCTTGATCTTCTCGTAGGTCACCTCCCAGTCGATGCTGGCCACCACCACCTCGACATCCTCATCGGCAAGCACAAAGCCGGCGCCTGCCAGCGCCTCGCGCAGCGAAGCCTCGCCGAAGGCGTGCACGCGCGTGCCTGGTGGGTACTGCCGTGCCAGCCACTGGGCGGTGGCAGTCGCGGAGGTGAGGATCTCCTCGGGCGCCACCTGCACGCCCATCCTGGCGAGCTTGGCGGCATACTGCGAGGGCGTGCTGCCCGAGTTGTTCGTCGCCAGAGTGAAGCCGATGTCGTGACGGCGCAGGAAGCCGATCAGGTCGGGCAGGCGTGGCATCGGCCTGTCGCCCACATAGAGCACGCCATCCATATCGATGACCAGGTGCCGGATATCGGTCAGCCGCCTCACGGTGCGCTCAGCCTTTCGAGCCGGCGCCAGGGCTCGCCCATGGCCTCGAGCAGACAGCGGTACTCCTGGTAGCGCGCCAGGTACTGGGGCGTGGCCTCGGCCTGGGGCTCGTGGCGGCGGGTCACCTGCACGGCCTGCGCCACCGCATCGGCATGGGTGGCATAGGCGCCGACGCCGATGCCGGCCGCCATGGCGGCGCCCAACGCGGCGACCTCCTCGGCCGCAGGCACCTCGATGGGAAGCTCCAAGGCGTCGGCAAACATCTGTGCCCAGACCTTGCTGCGTGCGCCGCCGCCCGTGAGCCGCGCGGTGCGCATTGGCATGCCCGCCGCTCGGAGGCGATTGACATGGTCGAGGTGGCCGTACACCACCCCCTCGTAGAGGGCGCGCAGGACGTGGGCCTTGGTATGCCAGGCCCCCAGGCCGTAGAACCCGGCCCGCGCGCTAGGCTGCACGTTCGAGCCGAACAGGAAGGGATGGAAGATGACGTCGGTCGCGCCCGGGGGCAGGCTGGCCACGATCTCGTTGCAGACCTCATAGACCGAGATGCCGCGCGCCGCGGCCGCCGCGCGCTCTTCGGCACAGAACTGGGTGACAAACCACTCCAGGTTGGTGGCCGAGGCCGCACTATAATCGCCGACGAGCCAGAGGCCGGGCACGGTGAACAGGGTGCACATGGAGAGGCGCCCATCGACCACCGGCTCGCGCGCGACGACCTGGTTGATGCTCCAGGTGCCGGCGATGACGCAGAGCACCCCCTCGTCGATGACGCCCGCGCCGAGGGCAGCCGCGTCGACGTCGAACATGCCGCCGACGACCGGCGTCCCTGCGGCCAGGCCGGTCGCCGCTGCCGCTTCGCGCGTCACCCGGCCGGCGACCTCGTGGCTCTCGATGGGTTGGGGGAGCGCGGGCAGGATGTCGCGGATGCCATAGAGGTCCAGCAGCTCAGGCGAGTAGCAACGGTGGCGGCTATCGTACAGGCTGGTGCCGCTCAGGTCCGTATAGTCGGTGGTCACCGCTCCGGTGAGGCGCAGCTTGATATAGTCCTTGCAGGTGAGCGCGTGGCCGATCTGCCGCCAGACCTCCGGCCGGTGCCGCTTGAACCAGGCGAGCAGGGCAGGGGGCTGCGCGGCATAGATGTTGATCATGACGATAGGAAAGCTCTGCTCGCGCACGCCGCCCGGCCGGTACCACTCGTCGATGATCTCGCGGGCACGGTTGTCCATCGAGGTGATCGACGGGACCAGCGGCGCGCCGGATCTGTCGACCAGGTAGAGGCCGTTGCCATGGGCGGTATTGCCCACGGCAACGATATCGCCCGGATCGATGCCCGCTTTCTGGATGGCCTCACGGATTGCGGCCGCGGTCGTCTGCCACACTACGTCGCTATCGCGCTCGACCCAAGCGGGCTGGGGGTAGGCCAGCTCCACCTTGTGCCCCACCACGGCCACCTCTCGACCCTGGAGGTCAAAGATGGCGGCCTTGGAGATGGTCAATCCGTTATCGATGCCCATGAGGTACGAAGCCATGATCTCTCCTCCCCCAGGCGCTGCTCCCGCCGCGGCGCTCAGCGCTGGCCGTAGAGGTTCTGATACATATCGCCCGTTTCGGCCAACTGCGCTGGGGTGAGGCACACTGGCTGCCCCTTGACCATAGCCAGATGCGTGATCTTGGCGATCTCCTCGACCTCCACAGCCATCTTGGCGGCCTGGCGGGGCGAGTCGCCGATGGTGAAGACGCCGTGGTTGCGCAGCAGCACGGCGCGCGCCGAGCCGATGGAGCGAACGATCTCGGCGCCGATCTGCTCGCCGCCGATGGCCGCATAGCCACCGCAGGGGATCTCGCCGCCGACCATGCACGACGCAGTGAGGCAGGGCGGAATGGGCTGGCCCAGGGCGGCAAAGCTGGTGGCATAGGCCGAGTGCGTGTGGCCGATGCCCAAGACGTCGGGCCGGTGGGCGTACACGTACAGGTGGGTGGCGGTATCTACCGACGGTTTCAGATGGCCCTCGACCACGTTGCCGCTCATGTCGACCACCACCATGTCGGCCGGGGTCATCTCGTCGTAGCTCAGGCCGCTGGGCTTGATGACCACCAGCCCGGTCTCCGGGTCGCGGCCGCTGATGTTGCCGCTGGTCATCACCACCAGCCCGTACCGCGGCAATTCGAGATTGTACTTCCAGACCTCATGACGGAGCTGTTCTAGCATCGGCTCTCTCCTAGGAGTATGTCTGTTCCACCAGCCCGGCCACGAAGCGGCGAGCCTCTCGGGCAGCCTGCAGGGGGTCGCTTACCCCCGGTGTGTCGGCCCACATCTCGACCACCAGTGGCCCGCGGTAGCCCTGGCCGGCCAGGGTGCGGAACACTGGCGCGAAGGGGACGATGCCGGCACCGAAGGGCACCCGCCGGATGGTCCTGGGCAACGAGTCCTTCACGTGGATAGCGACGATGTGGCCGGCGCAGTGGGCCAGCTCTGCGACCGGGTCGTAGCCCGCAGCGGCCACGTTGGCCATGTCGGGGTAGGCCTGGAACCACAGCGAGTTGACCTGACGCACCAGGGCCATGCAGCGGCTGAGCGATTCGGTCAGGGGCACGTCGACGTTCTCCAGTGCCAGCATGACCCCCGCCTGGGCGGCCCACTCGGCTGCCTGGCGCAGCGCATCGAGGTAGCGCGCGGCGCTGCCGGCGTCGCTCGGCTCGTAGAACACGTCGTAGCCGGCCACCTGCACAATGCGCACCCCCAGCCGGATGGCGAGGGCGATGGCGCGGCGCATGATCGCCTGCGCGCGTTCGCGCACCTGTGGCGATGAGGAGCCCAGGGAGTACTTGCGGTGCGCGCTCAGGCACATCGACAGGAGCGGGACGCCGGATTCTGCGATCGCCCGGCTCAGCTCGGCGGCGCGGGCGGCCGGCCAGTCGAGGCGGGCCAGGCGCTCGTCGCTCTCGTCGATGCAGAGCTCCACAAAGTCATACCCTGCCTCGGCGGCTGCGGCCAGCCGGCGCTCCCACGGCCATTCAGCCGGCAGGGCCTTCTCGTAGAGGCCCACCGGCAGAGCGGTGGAGCTGTGTGATGCACCCTCCACCCGATCCTCGGCCGGCCGCCACATGGTTGCAGGCGCTGGCATCGTGCGCCCCCTACGCCCCGGCCAGGGCGCGGCTGCGCTCGGCCAGCAGGCCTTCGACCTCGGCCACCTCGGCGGCCGAGAGCCGCCAATCGGCGCCGCCGGCGATGCCTGCGATCTGCTCGGGGCTGCGCGCGCCGACGATGGCTGCCGTCACCTCGGGGCGGCTGAGCACCCAGGCCACGGCCAATTCGCCCACGTCGCGGCCGTGGCGCCCGGCAATGGCGCGCAGCCCGTCGAGCAGCGCCAGGTTCGCGCTGAGCGCGGGCTCGCGGAACTCGGGGTTGCGGTCGCGGCGCCAGTCGTCGGGTGGCAGGGCCGCCACCCAGGCGCGGGTGACTCTGCTCGTCAGCAGCCCATTGTGCATGGGGCTATACACGAGCACACCGATGCCGTTCGCCGCGCAGAAGGGCAAGAGGTCCTGCTCGGCGCCGCGCGCCAGCATGCTGTAGGGCGCCTGCAACGAGGCGATGGGGTGGATCGGCTGGATGCGCTGCATCTGCGCCACCGTAAAGTTCGAGACCCCGGCGTAGCGCACCTTGCCCTCGCGCACCAGGTCCGCAATGGTGCCCCACCCCTCTTCCAGATGGGCCTCATCGTGTGGCCAGTGGACCTGGTAGAGGTCGATGGCCTCTACCCTCAGGCGGCGCAGGCTGGCCTCGCATTCGGCGCGCACGCTGGCCGCGGTGAGGCGCCCGTAGACGTTGGGGCTGCCCTCATCCCACACCAGGCCGCACTTGGTGGCCACGATGACGCCCGTGCGGCCCTCGAGTGCCTCTCCCAGCACCTCTTCGGCGTGGCCCAGGCCGTAGGCGGCCGCGCAGTCGACCCAGTTGATGCCCAGGTCGAGCCCATGGCGGATCGCAGCAATGGAAGCCTCATCATCCTGATGGCCCCAACCCCATTGCCAGCCACTGCCGCCGATGGCCCAGGTGCCAAAGCCGATCGTGGTCAAGCGGAGGTCGGTGTGCCCGAGGGTGCGCCGCTCCATCGTCCTTCTCCTCTCCTATGCCTTCACCCTCCCGCGCACCAGCAGGTGGTTGAGGACCACGGCAATGACAAGCACGCTGCCCTTGGCCACCGTCTGCCAGAACGCAGGGATGACGGTCATCAAGCCGGTCGTCACGCACATGATGATGAGGGCGCCGACGATGCTCTTGGCGACCGATCCTTCGCCTCCGGAGAACGCCGTGCCCCCCAGGAGCACGGCGATGATGCAGTCGGTCTCCATCCCGTCGCCCGAGAGTGGGTCGCCCAGCGACATGTAGCTGGCCCGCGCCACCCCGGCCAAGGCAGCGCAAAGGCCGACGATGACGTACAGCAGCCACACGTATTTCATCGCATCGATGCCCGAAAGCTCAGCCGCCGTGCGGTTGCCGCCGATCGCCACTGCGTACTTGCCCAGGATGGTCTTGCGCTGGACGACGATCAGGATGAGGATCACCGCGATGGCGACATAGAAGGCCCAGGGCAGCCCGAGGAAGACGCCCTGGCGCGCATAGTCGTTGATCCAGGCGGGCATGGGGCTGGTGGCACTCCCCTTGATCGCCGACAGGCCGTCGGGAACGATCAGGAGGGCGATGCCCTTGAAGAGGTTCAGCGTCACCAGGGTCGCGATCACCGGAGTGATGCGCAGCTTCATGACCAGGTGACCGTTGAGGAACCCCATCACGATCCCCATGAGCAGCGTGACCGCCAGCGCGGGCAGGAAGGAGAACCCGTTGAGGACCATCCAGGCGAACACCACGGCGCTCAGGCTCATCGCGCTGCCGACCGAGAGGTCGATGTAGCCGGAGATCATCAGGAGGGTGAACGCCCCGCTGAGGGTCATGATGGGCACGGCGGCGCGCAGCAGGTTGATGATGCTGTCGGGGCTCAGGAAGTGCCCGCGGCCGAACATCGGCACCTGGCCCAGCTTGACCACACTGAAGACGGAGACGATGAGGAGCAGGACCACATAGATGTAGAACTGCTTGACGTAGGCTCTCAGCGCTTCTGACCGATCCGGCGCCTTGCGCAGCGACTCCTGTCTTGTGCTACTCACGGCAATCGGCTCCTGTCTCAGCCTTTCCTGCGGTCCAGAGCGTAGCGCTGGGCGAGAATCGCCAGGAAAGTGACCACACCTTTGAGGGTGAACTGCCAATCGGGCGACAGCAAGAGCCCGGTGGCCGACGACGTCATCACCGAAAGGATCACCGCGCCCACGAACATCCCCAATACTGAGCCAAACCCGCCCGATATGCTGACGCCTCCGAGGAGCGAGATCACCAGCGCATCGAACTCGTACCCCGTCGCCCGGCTAGACACCCCGGCCTTGAACTCGGACGCCAGGAGGATCCCGGTGATGCCGGCGAGCAGCGCGCTGAGGATGTAGAGCCAGGTGAGATGCCGGGCCACTTTGATGCCCGACAGCCGGGCCGCTTCGGGGTTCGCGCCGATGAGGTACGTGCGCCGGCCGAACACGGTCAGCTTCTCCAGGACAAAGGCAGCCGCCACCAAAGCGACCATGATCAGCACCGAGACCTTGATCGAGGTGCCCTGAATGGTCATGTTCCCCACGACGCCGAACACGTCGGGCAGGCTCGTGTTCCTCTGGGCGCCGCGGGTGATGACCTGAGCCGTGCCACGTGCCAGCATCATCGTGCCCAGGGTGACGATGATCGAGGGCACCTTGAGGCGGGCGATGAAAAAGGCGTTGATCGCGCCCACGCTCATGGCGCCCAGGAGCGCCAGCGCGATGGCTACGCCGTAGGGCAGCCCCAGCCCGTTGGCCAGCTCGTTGCGCGAGACGTTGGCACCCTGGCAGAAGTAGACCGACAGCACGCCCGTCAGGGCAATGACCCCGCCCACCGACATATCAAAGTTGCCCGTGATCAGGAGGAAGGTGACCCCAATCCCCACGATGATGATGTACCAGTTGTTCGTGAGGAGGTTGATCATGTTCTGGGGCAGATAAAAGTTGGGCACGACCACACAGGCTGCGCCGAACAGGGCGATGAGCACGCCGATCATGAACAGGGTGATGAACGACTCGTTGCTCATCCGCATGCCGGCCAGGCCCTTCTGCACCGGGTTCGTTTCCATGCTCATGCTCCGCCCGTGACGATGTGGATGATCCTCTCGCTGTCGATCTCACAGCCGTTGCGGATCGTCTCCCTCAGGTGGCCGTCGTACAGGAGATGGATGGTGTCGCAGATGTTGATGACCTCGGGCAGTTCGGAGGAGAAGATCAGAATGGATTTGCCCTCCGCCGAGATCTCGCGGATGATGCTATAGATCTCGCTCTTGGCGCCCACGTCGATGCCACGCGTCGGCTCGTCGAGCATCAGGAGGTCGGCATCGGCGAACAGACACTTAGAGAGCACCACCTTCTGCTGGTTGCCCCCAGAGAGCTTGGCAGCCTCTTTCTCGGTGCTGCTGGTCGCAATCCTCAGCCTGTCGATGAAGGCTCGCGTGGCTTCCCTCTCGCGGGCGGCGCTGATGAACCCCTTTCGGGAGACCTTTTTCATGTTCATGACCGGCACATTGGCCCGCACGGTCAGGATGGAGAAGAGGCCTTGGGACCTCCGCTCCTCTGGGACGAGGGCCAGCCCCGCCGCGATCACCCTGTCGGTGGAGGGGGGCAGCTTCCGGCCCCGGAACCAAATCTCGCCCTCGTAAGGGTCGGCGCCATAGATGGCGCGTGCCAACTCGGTCTTGCCGGCGCCCACCAGGCCGTAAAAGCCCACAATCTCCCCCTGGTGGACGTCGAAGGAGATGTCTCTCAGTTTGTGCGTGGAGAGGTTACGGACGCGGAGGACGACCTCTCCGCAGGGCCCCTCCTTGGGCGTGTACTGCTCAAAGACCGTCTTCCCGATCATCATCTTGATGAGCTCCGCCCGATCCTTGACCTCAGAGAGGGGCTTGGTGTCGATGTGCCGGCCATCGCGCATGACCGTCACATAGTCGCCGATCTCAAAGATCTCGTCGAGGCGGTGGGAGATGTAGATCACCGTGACATTGCGCTCGCGCAGGCCCTTGATGATCTTGAACAGGCGCGCGATTTCTCCCTCAGAGAGCGCAGCCGTCGGCTCGTCCATGATGATGATGTCGGACTCGCTGGCGACCGCCTTGGCAATCTCGACAATCTGCTTCTTGGCCACGCTCAGCGTCGAGACCAACTGCCGCGGGTGGATGGATGGCTCGAGGCTGTTCATGACGCTGACGATGCGGCTGATCTTGTCGGTCCTGCGCAGGAAGCCGAAGGTAGTATCCTCCATGCCCAGCGTCAGGTTCTCTTCGACGGTGAGCTGGTCGACCACGTTGAGTTCCTGGAAGAGGGTGCTGATCCCCTTCTCTTTGGCCTCGCGGGGGTTGCGCGCCCAGTACTCTTCGCCGTTCAAGAGGATCCTGCCGCTCGTCCGTTGGAGGGCACCGGTGAGGATTTTGATCAGGGTCGACTTGCCGGCGCCGTTCTCGCCCACCAGGCAGTGGACGGTGTTGCGCCTGATGTTGAAACTGACGTTGTTGACGGCCCGCACGCTGGGGAAATCCTTGACCAGGTCTCGGATCTCCAGCACGTTCTCGGTCAGCCCCATACATCCGCTCCTCTCGCTGGGGAGGGGGGCGGTGCCCCCCTCCCAGGGAGATTGTACGCCTACGGCGCCGTTTCCACCAATGCGAGGCCTACTTGACGTTGGTGCCGAACTGGGTGTTCAGCCAGTTCACGGCATCGGCGCGTGGCATGGTCCAGAAGGAGATGTTGTACGCCTTGTAGAAGAACTCCTTGGCGGGCTGCGAGGTCGGCGCCACCTTGCCAGCCTTGACGTCCATGATCAGGTCGATGCGGCCGCGGGCGGTCTCGATCGGGGGCAGGCCCATCGACAGCTTGAGCGAGCTATTGGGGTCGTAGACGCTCTTCATCTCGACTTCGTCAAAGTCGACGGAGCAGACGATCTCGGTCAGCGGCTTGCCGTTGTCGAACTTGCCGCGCCCGGCCTGGGTGAGGGCGGCCATGGTGCCGACGGTGAGGTTGGAGGCCTCAGAGTAGATCAGGTTGACCTCTGGGTGCTGGGTGACGAGGTCCAGGACGATCTGCTTGGCCGCGTCGGGGCCCTTGCTGGCATCCTGGCAGCCGAGGTCCTTGGCGGAGGGGTCGACGGAGAGCACGCCTTTGACGAAGGGGTCGGTGCGGCCCGACTTGACCTCGGTGTGGTTGGGCCAGCCGAGCTCGACCATGACGATGGGCTTGTCGGGGTGGGCGGCCTTCCACTGTTTGGCCATCTCGGCGCCCATGGCGAAGGAGACGCCGGCCTCATCGCTGCGGGCGGTGGGGATGCCGGTATCGGCGAGCGGGCTGAAGAAGGAGGTCATGATGATGCCCTTCTTCAGAGCTGCCAGCACGCCGGGCTTGGCCGCCTCTGCGTCCCAGATGTGGAGGGTCGCTGCGTCCATGCCCTGGGCCACCACCTGGTCGATGTTCTGGGTCATGACGGCCGAATCCGACTTGCCGTCGAACGCATACACCTCGGCGCCGTACTTGTCCTTGGCATACTTCTTGGCCTCGGTGAACTGCGCCTGATGGAAGACGTTCGACAGGTCCGACACAAAGAACGCGATCTTCATCGGCTTGGCCGGGGCCGTAGTTGCGGCCGGGGCGCTGGTGGCGGCCGGCGCCGGCGTAGCAGCGGGCGCGCAGCCTGCGGCAACCAGGCCGGTGAGCACCAGCACGGCGAACAGGGCGAACAGGCTCTTCTTCACGTTGGGTTCTCCTTTCCAGGCAGTGAATTCTTCCGCACGGATCCAGGGTCGGGTTCGCAATTCCAGTATGGCCTCCTCTCACCTCCCATCATGGCTTTGCTCAAGCCGGCCATGCGGCCCAGTCTCTCCTCAGGCTCTTGCTCTCGTGTCAGAACCCGCTGATATCCTGAGCCAGCCCGAACAATTGGATTTCCGAGACGCATCCGCCCCTGGTGAGGGCGCAGATTTGGTACACCATGTCGGCAAAGTGCTCGGGGCGCACGGCGAGGGTTTCGTCCCAGTCGAATTTCTCCACGCCCTGAGCCGCCGCCTGGAAGCCGGTGTTGGAGCCGCCGGGCACAAGGAGCGTGACGGCGATGCCGTGAGGCCGCATCTCGGTGTAGAGACATTTGGTGAAGGCGTTGACGCCGGCCTTGGCGGCCGAGTAGACCGACCAGCCCGGCCAGGAGCGGCGATCGCACACGCTGGAGACGTTGATGATCTTGCCAAAGCCCTGGCTCTTGAACTGGGGAGCGAAGGTGCGGCAGCTCATGATGACGCTGGTCAGGTTGAGGTCGATGATCTTGCGGTTGACGGCATCGTCCATCTCCTCGATGGGCGCGACCTTGACCGCACCGCCGGCATAGTTGATCAGGAAATCGACTTTGCCAAAGTTGCCGAGCGTTTCTCTGAGCGCACGCTCAAAGGTCTCGGGCCTGGTCACGTCGGCCGCAAAGGCCACGACCTTCGAGCCGGCCGCCCTGCAGGCGTCGGCGGTGGCCTGGAGGGCCTGCTCGTTGATGTCGATCAGGACGAGGTTCACCTGGTCGGCCCTGGCGAACAGCTCGGCGGTGGCCTTGCCGAACCCAGAGCCGACGCCCGTGATCACCGCCACCTTTCCCCGTAGAGACTCAGCCATGGTCTGCACCTTCCTCTCTTGCCTTTTCTGTCGCCCTGGCCCGCAACCGGGCCAGCAACTTGGCCAACTCTGCATCCTCAATGGCGTAGCTATGCTGCACGGTGGGGAACGCGCCGCTTTCCACTTCCTGTCTAAAGTCGGCCAGCGCGGCAACGATCATCGGCGCCAGGTCGGCGTACATCTTGAGGAAACGCGGCGCAAGCTCTTTGAAGAGCCCGAGCATGTCCTGCGTGACCAGCGCCTGCCCGTCGCAGGCGCTCCCCGAACCGATGCCGATGGTGGGGATCTCCAGGCTCTGGGTGATGATCTGCCCAAGCGCAGCCGGCAGGCACTCGAGCACCAGGGCGAAGGCCCCCTGCTCTGCCATGGCAAGCGCGTCGCCGATGACCTCCTCCGCGCCTGCCGCGTCGACCGCCGGCAGCCTGATGCGCCCCGTGCGGATGATCTTTTGCTTCGTCACCCCCACGTGCCCCAGTACGGGGATGCCTACCGCCGTGATCTTGCCGATCAGGGGTGCCTCGCGGCGGGTGCCTTCGAGGTGCACGCCGTCGGCCCCGCCCTCCTTCATGAGCCGGGTCGCCGTGCGCAGTGCATCCTCCACAGTGTTGTACGAAGCGAATGGCATGGTGGTGACGACCATGCACCGTCTCGCGCCGTTGCGCACCGCGCGCGTGTGGTAGATCATCTCGTCAACCGAGACGGAGACGGCCTCGCCCCGGCCGTTGCCCACCGTGCCGACCGCGTCGCTGACCAGCACGATGTCCACGCCGGCCTGCTCGATAAAGGCCGCCATGGGGTAATCGTAGGCGGTCAGCATGGTGATCTTTTGCCCGCGGCTCTTCTTGCCGCGCAGGCTCGATGGGGTTACGCGCGGCACGCTCATACGCTACTCCACTGCTTCTGGCAGGATCGGCTCGATCTCCAGGTGGGGGCTGGGCAGGATGCGCACCGAGACGACCTGGCCCAGCCGCCGGGCAGCCTGGCTGCCTGCTTCGAGGGCGGTGCGCACCGCACCCACATCGCCGCGGACCATCACCGTCATGTAGCCGCCGCCGATCGCCCGTCGCTGCAGTAGCCTGACATTGGCAGCCTTGACCATCGCATCCGCGGCCTCGATGCAGGCTACCAGGCCTTTGGTCTCGATCATGCCGAGGGCCCGCGTTCCGGGATCCATCTCTTCCATGATTCCTCGCCTCTCCGATCTTCTACGAGCACTTCCCGTTGACACCGACCTGCTACTGCTTGCTGAACGTCTGCTCCCCGCAGCACCACACCGAGTCGAGGATGCCGACCACCGCCGCGTCGGCCGGTGAGCGGTCGTTGCCCATGGCCATGCGGGCAGAGCTGCCCTGGCTGACGATGACCAACTCGCCTTCGCCTGCCCCGACCAGGTCCACCGCCAGGAACGTTGGGCCCTGCGCAGCGCCTGTGGCGTCGGCCTGCCGCACGACCAGCAGCTTGCTCGCCTGAAGCGCTTCGAGCTTGATTGAGGCCACTGCAGCGCCTACAACCTGAGCAATGATCACCTCTGCCTCCTCTAGCTGCGCTGCACGAGCTGCTTGACTGCGCCGATCAGATCGCCGACAACCTGGCTGGCGTGGCCGCCCGCGGCGGGGCCTGTCGTGCCGGTTGGGCCGGGGCCGCTTTGGGCCGGGCCATGCTGGCACCCGCGCGGCCTGAGAGGGTCTGCTGCAGGGGCGCTGGGGGCGACAGTTGCCCCCGCCTGGCGCTGCCCTGGCGTCACTAACCGGACCCCGAGCTGGGCGGCCACCTCGCGGGCCACGGCGGTGAGCACGGTGTCGTCGTCCACGGCCAGCTCGCACACGCCCTGGCTTGCCAGTTGCTCGATATCTGCGGCAGAATAGAAGGTCTTCACCTAAGCGCTCCCCCTGCCGGACCCCTTGGCCGCTCCCGGCAGGCTGTTGACCGCGGTCACCGCCGCGTCGCGCGCCACCTGCACGGCCGACTCCGTTCCGGAGATGTAGAGCCGCCCGAACTTGCCCGCGGGTTGGTAGTGCACCAGCGTGATGTCGGCCGCCTTTTCTGCCTCGTTGGCTGCCAGCATGACGTACGCCGCCGGCGCCACCTCGATGACGCACAGCGTCTGCCCGCGCAGCAGCAGGCCCCCGCGGCTGGCCTGATTCACCAGTTGGGCCTGCCACGGATCGACCGCCGTCACCGTCTTGACCGACACTACCTCGGGCTTCCAGCGGTCTGCCTCGGCGAGCCCCAGCCTGGCCAGCGACGCGCGGCTGGCCACCCTCACATCCTCCTGCGAGAAGCCGTGAATCTCGAGGGTGCCATACTCGCGCTCCACCCGCAGCAGCCCCGGCCGCACGTCGGTGGCCTTGAGCGCGGCGTCGAGCGCTTCGTACACGTCGCTGGCCGGTGCGAGCTCCATGAAGGCTTCCGCCATCCCTTCGACCGGCGTGTCGCCCTGGAGCAGGATGCCGGTCAGCGCAGCATACTGCGGCTGCATGGAATCGATCAGCATATAGGCTCTGAGGTCCATGGCGCGCCTCTCAGTCTGCCAGTGCCCGGATGACCCTGGGCTGGCCGGCGGGCAGGAGCTTTTCGGTCAACGCGTGGGGCCGCGCGATCACATGGGCCGCCACCAGTTCGCCGGCTCGCTTCGCCGCCGCCACCCCGGCATCCACCGCGGCCTGCACCGCGCCCACCTCGCCGCGCACAAAGATCGTGATGTAGCCACCGCCGATTTCCTCTTGCGCGGTGAGCCGGACGTAGGCCACTTTGCTCATGGCGTCGGCGGCTTCAATGGAAGCCACCAGGCCACGGGTCTCGACCATCCCCAATGCTGTCATCTGCACATGCGCTGCTGCCATTCTTCCTCCTGCTTTGTGCCGAAGGCCAGGCCTGCGGCCATTGGCCCATGGAAAACCGCTCTTGCTGCCCGTTTTGGCAGCGCCCACAAGCGACGCCCACAAGGGGCTAGCCTACGGCCCTGCTAGTCGCGCATGATCTTCTCGGCGATCGATAGCCCCGCCGCGATATCGACGGTGCAGCCGAGCTCGCGCAGGGCATTGCCGGCCGCGCGCAGCAGATCCAACACTTCGTTGGGAGCCCCGGTGGGCAACTGGGCAGGATCCAGCACCAAGCTGGTCGCGCTGCCGCGCGTCGCCGCCGGCGTATGCCCAAAGCTGTGGGCGATCCTCGCCACCACGTCGAGAGCGTTGACTCCGGCGGGCAGTGCCACCTCCACTCGGGTGCCCCAGCAGAACCGCTGCGGCGAGTCGCAGCCCGGGCAGCCGCGGCCATCCACCGTGAGTGCCAGCCCCATCTCACTCAGGCCCCAGCGCAGGGCCTTGGCTGCATTCTCGGCCGTGCTGCTCGCGGCTACCTTGCCGCCCGGAAAGGGGGCTGCCACGGCGCCCCCGCCCCACAGCCGCTGCATCTCCATGCGGAACTCGTGCGCGGCCTGCCTAGGGTCGGGCGTCTCGCGGATGCCGCGGCCACAGATGACCACCGACACGGGCAGTGGCTGGAAGAACGCCAGGAGCGGTTTGGTGATGCCGCCGGTGACGGTGACCTTGAACCCCATATCGATGAGCTGGCGGATGACGGTGCGGTCCTCTTCCACCCACTGCCGCGAGAAGGCCTGCTCGTCCCAGCCGCGGTGATAGACCATGCGCTCGACGCCGATCTGCCGCCACTCTCGCGCGCGGGCCAGGATGTCGCGCACCCCGGTCAGCTCCATCAACATCTCTTTCTTGGCGTCTTTGGCGGCTGCCAGCGCCGACTCCACCGTGGCCAGCGCCGCGCCGCCGATCACGGTCATCATGTCGGCTCCGGCGTCGAAGGCCATCTTGGCCTCCAGGCCGCCGACGTCGGGGCTCTTGAAATCGGCCAGGATCAGCTTGTCGGGGCCCACCAGCTCGCGCATGGTACGGATGGCATCGAGCCCCACCGCCTTGCAGAGGGGCGTGCCGATTTCGATGATATCCACCTCGGGCGCCACCTTCATGGCCATGGCCAGCGCGGGTGGCAGGGAGATATAGTCCATTGCAATCTGGAGCATGGGTGTAGGCATCGGTACCTCACGAGTCCTATGCGAGCAATAAGCCGGGATGCTCCAGCGCGCGTTGCACCGTTGCCAGGAACCGCGCGGCCGTTGCACCATCCAGTGCCCGATGATCGGCAGTCAGGGCCAGGGATGCGATGGGGCGGACCTCGACCCGATCGTCGTCGCCCACCTGGGCCCGCTTGGCCACCCGGCCCACTGCCAGGATCGCAGCCTGCGGTGGGTTGAGGATGGCGGTGAAGCGGTCGATGCCGAACATGCCCAGGTTGGAGACGGTGAAGGTGCCGCCCTGGAGGTCCTCAAGCCTGGCTCTGCCCTCGCGTGCCCTCGCAGTCAGGGCGGCCAGTTGCGCCGCGATGGCCCGCAGCCCCAGTTCATCGGCCCGGCGCACCACCGGCACGATCAGCCCCTGGTCCACGGCCGTCGCCACGCCCACGTTCACCTCATCCCACTCGACGATGGCATCGCCCTGGAATGAGGCATTGACCTCCGGGTGCTGGCGCAGGCCCCAGGCGCAGGCCTTGACCAGGAGGGCGGTGAGGGTGACCTTGGGGCCGCCGTCGCTCGCTGCCGCCTTCAGGTCTTCGATGATGGCGAGCGCGCGCCCCATGTCGGCATCCACGGTCACGGTGAACTGGGGCGCTTCGCGCACGCTTGCGGCCATGCGTTCAGCGATGGTGCGGCGGATGTTGGTCAGCGGCACGAGGCGGCGCACGGGGACGCCGGCTGCAGCCTGGGGTGCCGCAGGGTGCCCGGCCGAGGCTCCCTCGGCTGCCGGCTGCGGGGCTACCAGGCCTTCCCGCCCCGCTGCCTCCTGAGCTTTGGCCGCACGCGCTACATCCTCCGGCTGGATGCGCCCTTCGGGCCCTGTAGCCGCCACGGTGTGGAGGTCTACGCCGAGCTCTCGGGCGAGGCGGCGTGCCGCCGGGGCCGCGCGCACCTTCCCATCCTCCTTCTCGCCGCCCTTGGCGGGCGCGATGGCCGACTCCACGTCGCTCCGTGTGATGCGCCCACCGGGGCCAGTGCCGGAGATGCCCTGCAGGTCCACGCCCTCGGCTTGGGCCAGGCGGGCAGCCAGCGGCGTCACCCTTGCGGGGCGGCCCTCACTCCCAATGGCCGCCTCTGAGGCGCCCGGCGCCGCAGAGAGGGACGGCTCTGCCGCGCCTGCCGCCTGAAGCGGGGTGCCCAGGGTCTCGCCGGGCTTGAGGATGTAGGCGATGGGGGTAGCGATGGGGATCACCTGCCCCGGCCGCCCGGTGACGCCGGCCAGGGTGCCTGTGGCCGGCGCCTCGACTTCCAGGATGGCCTTGTCGGTCTCCACCTGCAGCAGCGGCTCGCCCTTCTCGACCGGGTCGCCCTCGTGCTTGAGCCAGGCCACGATCTGCCCGGCCTCTTGGGTCATCTCGAACTTGGGCATGAATACGGGTGTTGGCATGGCTTGATCCCCATCGCGTGTGCGACTCTTACAACTCGGTCCTGGCGAGCTGCCGCGCCGCCGCGATGATGTCTTCCACCTGCGGAACGGCGGCTTTTTCGAGCCTGGGATTGTATGGGATGGGCACATCGGCGCCGCCGAGCCGGACGATAGGAGCTTCGAGGTAGGCGAACGCGGGGCTCTCGGCCACCATGGCTGCGATCTCGCCGCCGAACCCCCCGATGCGCGGCGCCTCGTGCACCACCAGGAGCCGGCCGGTCTTCTTGACCGAGGCCACGACCGTGGGGGCGTCGTAGGGCTTGAGCGAGCGCAGGTCGATCACCTCCAGGTCGATGCCTTCGCCGGCGAGCGCCTCCGCTGCTGCCAGCGCGCGCAGCACCATGATCGAAGTGGCGACGACGGTGAGGCTTGACCCTGTGCGGCGGACCGCTGCACGCCCCAAAGGCACGACGTAGGGGTCGGCGGGCACAGCCCCGCGCGACTTGTAGAGCAGCTTGTTCTCCACAAAGAGCACGGGGTTCTGGTCGGCAATCGCAGCCAGGAGCATGCCTTTGGCATCGTAGGGGGTCGCCGGGGCCACGATCTTGAGGCCTGGGACGCTCAGGAACCACGACTCGAGGCTCTCGCAGTGCTGTGCTGCCGCGCCCGTGCCCGAGCCTGCCGGCAACCGCACGACCATCGGCACCGAGGCCTTGCCGCCAAACATGTAGCGGATCTTGGCGCCCTGGAGGACCGTCTGCTCCATGCCCAGGGTAATAAAATCCATGAACTGCATCTCGGCCACCGGCCGCATACCGAGCACGGCCGACCCCACGGCTGTGCCGATGATCGTGTTCTCCGAGATCGGGGTATCGCGCACGCGGTCGGGCCCGAACTGCTGGATGAGGCCCTTGGTTACGCCAAAGGCGCCGCCGTACACCCCGATATCCTCGCCCAGCAGGTACACCTGCGGGTCGGCCGCCAGGGCTTGGGCCATGGCTTCGCGCAAGGCTTCGGAGTAGGTGATCTCGCGGCTGCCTGCGGGCGGGTTGACCGGTGTGCTGGGCCCGAAGGTCTGGCGCACCCAGGCCGGTGCCACCTGGTCCGGAGCTCGCACCACCTCGGGCTCTTCCAGGTACACGTCATCGGTCAGATGCTCGGGCGAGGGTTCTGGCCCGGCATCCCCATAGGCAATGGCCTCCTCGATGGCGGCCTCGGCGCGTGCGCGCAGCTCGTGGGCGCGCTCTTCGGTCAGGACGCCTTCTTCGAGCAGGCGGCGTTCGAGCCGTGCAATGGGGTCCTTCCTCTTCCACGACTCGACCTCGTCCTTTGTGCGGTAGAGCTGCTGGTCACTCTTGGAATGGCCCAGGTAGCGGTAGGTGATGGCGTCGAGCAGCATGGGGCCATTGCCGGCGCGGGCGTGCTCTGCTGCGGCCTGCACGGCCCGGTACACCTCTAGGGCGTCCATGCCGTCGATCTGCCGGCCGGGTATGCCATAGGCCACAGCGCGGTCGGCAATGCTGGCGGCGTTCATGCCCCGATGCAGGGGCATCGACATGCCGTACTGGTTGTTCTCGCACAGAAAGACCACCGGCAGCTTCCACACCGACGCCAGGTTCAAGCTTTCGTGAAAGTTGCCCTCGTTCGACGCGCCATCTCCGAAGAAGCAGAGGACGACCCGACCTTCCTGCCGCAGCCTGAGCGCCAGGCCGGCGCCCACCGACAGCGGCAGGCCACCGCTCACCACGCCGTTGGCCCCCAGGCTGCCCAGAGTGAGGTCCGCCATGTGCATCGAGCCGCCCCGGCCGTGACAGACGCCGGTTTCCTTGCCCAGCAGCTCGGCCATCATCTCGCGCACATCCTGCCCTTTGCCAATAGCATGCGCGTGGCCGCGGTGGGTGGAGACGATGTAATCGTCGGGGCGCAGCGCCGCGATGGCGCCGATACCGACGGCCTCCTGGCCCACGCAGAGGTGCATCGTGCCGTGCACCTTGCCCAAGCCATACTGCTGCCAGGCAGCCTCCTCGAAGGCACGGGTGAGCAGCATCTTGTAGTAGATCTCGACGAGCAGCTCTGGAGCGAGGGAGTCAGGCGGTGTATGGGTCACTTCGACATCCGTGCTCTGTGGCATCTCAGTCCCCTTACTCGGCCGGGCCAAGGAGAGATGGTCGGTGATGCACATATGTGAATGATGCGGTATCGTATGTGCATCTGTATTCTAACACAGATTCTCACATTTGTCAATGGGTGAGTCGCGAATGTGCATACGCTTTTAAGGTTTGGGGGAACTGTCTGGAGCGGACGAGGGGAAGGCGCCATGGGGGGCTGGCCTTGGTGGCCTGGGGGCGGCGCAGCCTTACGCTGCCTCGCGCATGGCCCGGCTGGCGCAGCAAGGGGCCCCTCGCAGGAGGAAACCTGCAAGCGGCCCCTTGTCGTACCGGGCGATGGGGTGGATGGGATTCCCCGGTGTGAGCGCTCAGCCTCGCTTCGCCTTGCCCGAACGCCTGCCCTTGGCTGCCTTGGGGGCCTGGGCGGGCTCTTCCTGCGGTTCGGCGCTCTCCTCCAGGGGCGCCTTGCCGGCGAGGGTAGCGGCTGCGGCTTTGTGGCTGCGGCTCGACAGAGCCGGGTGGGCCTCGGCCATCTCGCGCAGTGTGGCCTTGAGCTCCTCGGCAGTCACGACCGGATACTCGGGGTCCTCCGCCGTGAGCCGGACTCCGTCGGCATACAGGACGATCAGGCCCTGTAGCGGCAGTGTGGCCACCTCGCCGCCCAGCCGGTTGAGCGCCGTGGCTGTGGCTGCCAGGGTGCGGCGCAGCTCGGCCGCCGGGTTGCCCAGGGGGCTATCGCCCAGCAGCACGCGCAGCCGCTGCAGGAACGGGCCGTGGCTCCAGCGTTTGCCGCGTACCGAGACGTAGCCCCGCTGGCCCTGCATCTGGATGGCCACCAGGCCGCTGGGAGTCAGCAACAGGTGCTCGGCCGGGTAGAAGTAGTGGTAGGCCACAAAGCGGCTATCGAGGCCCTTCAGCAGCTTGTCGAGCACCGTATCGGGGCGGGGCGGCCGCACGTAGCGGTTGCCCACCTGCACCGAGACCATGGCGACCACAAACCCCACCAGGAGGAGCAGCCACGACACGAGGGTCAGCTCGTACTGGTTGCGGGTGGAGAGCACCAGCGCTCCGAGCAGAAACCCCATCCCCAGCAGGCTGCCCCGTTGGGTGAACTGAACGCGCTTCTTGATAAAGCCTTCGTTGCGAACCACGCGCATGGCAAAAACCCCCTCCCAATAAGAGGAACGGAGGGAACTGGAGGAACCAGAGGAACTGAAGGGATGGTTCCCCCCTCAGTTCCCCAGTTCCTCCAGTTCCATCAGTTCCTTTCCTCCTCGTCCTCCGCGCTGCCGGTCGCCTCGATGCCGGCGCGGATGGCGTCGAGCACCTTGCCTTCGACAGCCACCTTGGCCACCCGTATGGCGCTGGCGACCGCCTTGGCGTTGGAGCGGCCGTGGCCCACGATGACGATGCCGTTCACCCCCAGGAGGGCGGCGCCGCCGTACTCGGTATAGTCCAGGGTACGCTTGGCAGCGCGGAAGGCCGGCTTGGCCAACAGGGCCCCGGCCATGGCCAGGGGCCGGGCCTTGATCTCGCGCTCGAGCACCTCGAGGATCATCGCTGCCACGCCCTCGGAGGTCTTGACGATGACGTTGCCGGTAAAGCCGTCGGTCACGATCACGTCGGCCAGGCCGGCCGGCACATCCTTGCCCTCGACGTTGCCTACAAAGTTGAGCCCGCAAGCCTTGAGGAGAGGGGTAGTATCGCGCACAAGGAAGTTGCCCTTGCCCTCTTCCTCGCCGTTGGAGACGATGCCTACCCGCGGATGCAGAATGCCCAGCACCCGCTCGGCATAGACACTGCCCATGATGGCGAATTGCAGCAGGTACTCTGGCTTGCAGTCGGCATTGGCGCCCAAGTCGATCAAGAAAGCCGGCCCCTTGACCGTCGGGAAGACGCTGGAGAGGGCCGGCCGCTTGATGCCGCGCAGGCGCCCCAGGTGCAAGAGGGCCACAGCCAGGGCGCCACCCGAGTTGCCCATGGTGACAAAGGCATCGGCCTCGCCCCGCTTGACCATCTGCATCCCTACGGCCATCGACGAATCGCGCTTCGACTTGGCCACCAGCGCTGGATGCTCGTCCATCTCGATCACTTCGCTGGCATGCACGATGGGGACCTGCAGGCCCGCCGTGTCGTGCCTGGCCAGCTCGGGCTCCACCGCCTCGCGGCGCCCAACCAGGATGACCTCCACGCCGTACTCGCGGGCGGCCCGCACACCGCCCTCTACCACAGCGGCCGGGGCGTAATCACCGCCCATTGCGTCCAGGACGATTCTCATGCTTCCCTCCGAGGCTTGAGCAGAACGATGGATGAGAGCGCTTGACCGGGGCATTATACCATAACCCATGCTGCGGGGGGAATCATCGCCCAGTATTCCAGACCGCGGTGTAGCCTGTGCAAGCACAGAAACTACGACTGTCATTGCGAGGAGGCCGCAGCCAACAAAGCAATCCCCAGGCTGCGGATTGGAGATTGCTTCCCGGAGTCTACACTGAGCGAAGCGAATGTGCTCGCAATGACAACAGCAAGTCTCTGAGAGCGGCGGCGATGGCCGGGCAGTGGCTCGGGCAGAAGCAGCCTCACGGGCGCATGGCCTGGGTGACGGTGCGGAAGTAGGCGACGGTCTCTTCGAGGCCGCGTTCGAGGGGGGTCTCTGGCTGCCAGCCCAGCACCTCGCGGGCCTTGGCGGGGTCAAAGTACTGCAGGCGCACGTCACCGGGGCGCTTGGGGGCGCGCGTGATGGGCACCCTGACGCCCACAATCTCCGACAGGCGCTCGTAGAGCTCGTTCACGGAGGTCGGCTGGCCTGTACCCAGGCAAAAGACCTCATTCTGGCCCCGTTCGAGGGCCAGCAGGTTGGCGCGGGCGATATCGCCTACGTACACATAGTCCTTGCGTTGTTCGCCGTCCCAATCGATGCGCACCGGCTCGCCCACGAGCATGCGGTGGGCAAAGATGGCGATGACGCCCGCCTCGCCCATGGGATCCTGCCGTGGACCGTAGACGTTGGCGTAGCGCAGGATGGTATAGTCGAGGCCGAAGGAGTCGTGCCACATGCGGGTGTAGAATTCGCCGGCCAGCTTGGTGATGCCATAGGCCGATTCGGGGTTCTGCGGCGAACCCTCGTGGAGCGGCAGCTCGCGCGGGGTGCCGTAGGTGGCTGCGGAGGAGATGTAGATGCAGTGCCCCACATCGAACTGCGAGCAGTTGCGCAGCACGTTGATCAGGCCCAACACGTTGACCTGGGCATCGAAGGCCGGGTCGTCCATGGAGATCTTGACCGACGCCTGGGCGGCATGGTGGTTGACGACCTCGGGCCGAAAGGCGGCAAAGGCATCGCGCAGGGCCTCGCCGCGGATATCCAGCTCGAACAGGCGCGCCTCTGGCGGCACGTGCTCGCGCCGCCCTCCCCCCACCAGGCTCAGGTTATCGACCACGGCCACTTCGTGCCCGGCGGCCAGGTAGGCTTCGACCACGTGGGAGCCGATGAACCCTGCCCCACCGGTGACGAGAATCCTCATGCCGCACCTCCCCGGGGCCGATTGGGCTGGAGATCAGCCTCGGCATTGTAAGGGGAGGGAGCGTGGCCGTCAAGCCATTTCGTGAGGGACCCGATTCTACCCCGGCCTGCCGTCGACCATCTGTAGGGGCGAGGCGGCGCCTCGCCCCTACAGCACCGCGGGCAGCTCGATGTGGAAGGTGGAGCCGCCGGCCGGGTTGTTGGTGGCCCAGATGCGGCCGCCGTGGGCCCGCACGATGCTGCGGCACACGGCGAGCCCCAGCCCGCCTTCCTGAGGGGTGAGGAAGGGCTCGAACAGCCTGTCGAGCAGCTCGGGGGCAATGCCCGGCCCGTCGTCGCTCAGGCTGAGGTGGACGTGGTCCGTTCCGCCGGCGCGGATGGTGAGCCTGCTCGCGCCGGGGTGGCCCACGATCGCCCGCCGGGCATAGGTGATGAGGTGCACCAGCACCCGGGTGAGCTGCAGCCGGTCGCCGCGAACCGGCGGCACCCCAGGCGAGACTTCGACCAGGAGGCCGATGCCACTGGCAGCCAGCGCTGCTTGTTCGGAGGCCAGGGCATCGCGCACCAGGTCCTCGACCGGCACTGCGGTAGCGGCGATGGGCTGCTCGCGGGCGAAGGCCAGCAGGTCGCGCACCACCTGCGCCACCCGCCGCGCCGCGCGGTCGATGCGCTCCAGGTCGGGGCGCAGCTCGGCCGTGGCCCCGCCGCTCAACAGCACCTGGGCATAGCCGGAGATGATGGCCAGGGGGTTGTTCAACTCGTGGGCCACGCCGGCCACCACGCGCTTGAGCGCCTCGTCCTCTTCCGGCGGCGTGGGCGGCTGAGGCAGAGCTGCCGGGAGCAGCCCGGCCAGGAGCTGCAGGCCTCGGCGTTGGGCACAGGTGAGGAGGCCCCCAGGCAGGGCCACGACGAGGATGGCTGCGGGGCTGCCGGCACGCGCCGCAGGCACCAGGGCCCAAGACACGGCCTGGCCGCCCGGCGCCACAACGAGCAGGCGCTCCGGCGCTGCCCCGCGGGCCGCGGCGCCACGGAGCGCGCCGACGATCTCGCCCGGAAGCACCGCGGGCATCCCCTGGCCGCTGGGAGCCCATAGCACGCCGTCGGAGGCCCGGTAGATGGCAGCGGGGAAGGGGGCACGGGCCAGCCGGGTGGCCTCGGCGAGGATGAGGCGCACCGCCTCCTCGCTGCGGCCCCGGGCCAGCGCGTCGCAGATGCGCTCCAGCCGCCAGGGCGAGATGGCTCGGCGCATCCGCCTCCGCGGGCGCCCGCTGGCGCCGGACGATCCCGTCACTATCCCCACCATCCTGGCCTCAATAGGCGTTGCGATCACGGAAGAAGGTGAACAGGGTGCGGACCAGGATCTTGAGATCCAGGAGCAGCGACCAGTTCTCTACATAGTAGAGGTCATACTTGGTTCGTTCCACGATGGAGGTATCGCCGCGCAAGCCATTGACCTGGGCCCAGCCGGTCATGCCCGCCTTGGCGCGGTGGCGGTCCATGTAGCCCGGCACCACCTGCCGGAACTGTTCCACAAAGACCGGGCGCTCGGGCCGCGGCCCAACAAGGCTCATATCGCCCAGGAGCACGTTGATGAACTGGGGCAGCTCATCCAGCGAAGTCCGCCGCAGGAAGCTGCCCACCCGCGTCTTCCGGGGGTCGTCGCGCGTGGCCCAGACGGCGCCGGTTTCCTTCTCCGCACCCACCCGCATGGAGCGGAACTTGAGCACCGGGAAGGGCCGCGCGTCGAGGCCCATGCGCACCTGGCTATAGAACACGGGGCCCGGCGAATCGAGCTTGATCAGGAGGGCGATGAGCAGGAACAGGGGCGAGAGCAGGATCATGGCGATGCCGCTGAAGGTCAGGTCCATGCCCCGTTTCAGCGCCAGGCGCCAGCCGCGCAGCGCCACATCGCGCACGGTGAGCATGGGCAGGCCGTTCAGGTCGCTGATGTGCAGGTCGCTGGCGATGATCTGGAAGACATCGGGGAAGACCTTGACCAGCACCCTCTCGTGTTCGCACTCGTAGATCAGGTCGAGCATCTCTTCGTGCGAAGCCTCGGGCAGGGCAATCACGACCTCATCGACCCGCTCGCTGCGGATGATCTGTTTGAGCGCCGCCAGGGGCCCCAGCACCGGCAGTCCGGCCGCGCTGCGCCGGCCGGGCGTGTCATCGAGAAAGCCGACCGCCTCATAGCCCAGATGTGGCGACTGGCGGATCCGCTCTGCGATCATGCGCCCCACATCGCCGGCCCCTACCACCAGCACCCGGTCGGGGTGGCGGCTGCGCACCTTGGCCTGCCACGAGCCGGTCAGGAGCCGCCCCATGGTGATGGTGATGACGGCAAAGAAGACAAAGTAGATGACCATCAGGCGGGGGTAGTCGAGCTCCTTGTAGAGCAGGGAGGTGAACGCCGTGCCCACGATGGCGCCGATGGAGACCGCCGCCAGGATCGTATAGAACTGGTCGACCCGCGAGGTGCCGCGGGGCAGGTGATAGAGGCGGTAGAAGAAAAAGGTCGCCAGCATGCTGAACACCTGCACGACCATCATGCTGGCATAGCCAGAGAAGGTGGGCGCAATGTTGGGGGTCGGCGGGTAGTTCATCAGCCGGCGCAGTTGGTAGGCAGCAAAGAAGGCCACCACGACCATGGTGGCGTCGACCAGGGCTGTCACCAGGCCAAACCAGAGGTTGTGTTTTGAGCGCATGGCGCGGCTGCCTCTCTACGCCGAGGCCACTCGCTTATGCCCGGCCGGGCGCAGGGCGTTGCGCAACAGGGCAAGCGCCCCCAGGATCACGATGCCCAAGTAAATGAGCCAGTTGAGCAGAAAGAACGTGCGCGCGCGATAGTGCTTGTCGTGAAAGAGGGCCATGGCGCGGTAGAAATGGATGATGGTCGGCGTGCTCCGCTGCCGGCTGGAGGCCCCCTTGTAGTGCAACACCGTCACCGCCGGGTTGTAGTAGACCTTGTAGCCTCGCTCCTTGATGCGGAAGCAGAGGTCGATATCCTCGCCGTACATGAAAAAGCGCTCGTCGAGGAGGCCCACCTGCTGCACGACGGCGCCGGGCATGAGCATGAAGGCCCCGACGATGCTATCGACTTCGGCGACCTGATCCGGGTCCAGGTACTCCAGGTTGTAGCGACCGAAGCGGGGGTGACGAGGGAAGAGGCGCGACAGCCCAGAGAGCCGATAGAAGGCGCTCTCTGGCGATGGGAAAGAGCGCCGGCAGGCCTTATCGAGGCTGCCATCCTGGCGCACCAGTTTGGGCCCTGCGGCGCCGGCCTGGGGATGGGCCTCCATGAAGGCCAGCATCTGCGCCAGGTCATCGGGCTTGAGCAACGTGTCGGGGTTGAGGAGCAACACATAGCGCGGCGGCTCGCCCCCCTCAACGCCGGCAGCGCGCAGCCCGACGTTGTTCGCTGCCGCGTAGCCGGTGTTCGCCGGCTGCTCGATCACATGCACCGCTGGGAACTCGGCGCGCACCATGGCCGCGCTGCCGTCGGTGGAGTGGTTATCGACCACATAGACGGCGCACGAACCCTCGAGCCGGCTGGCAAAGATGCTGGCCAGGCAGTCTCGCAGCAGGTCACGCGTGTTATAGTTGACGATGACGATTGCCAGATCGACAGGCCCCTGGCCCACCACAGAGTTCCCCATGGCGGCATTCTAATACAAACGTGCGAGGGGGTCAATTAGCATGTTCGATTTGGGCAGAGCAGCGCGCCCCGCCTCCCTCAGCAGGGCAGACGGAGCGCGCGCAACATTCCCCTCCCTCACCCGCGCTGCACCACAGCGCGCAGATCAGTCGGGGAGGATCCAGGTGCCGGTCTTGCCATCGAGGGCGTCGATGATGGTCTCGGGTTTGGTGATGAGGCCCCTGCCCCTGGGGTTGGCTTCGAGGAAGGCGATGATGGCCTCGATCTTGGGGCCCATGGAGCCGGAGAGGAAGTGGCCCTCGGCATAGTATTTCTTGGCTTCGCTGAGGGTCAGCCGGTCGAGCCACTGTTGGTTGGGCTTGTTGAAGTTCAGGGCGACCTTCTCTACAGCGGTGGAGATGAGGAACAGGTCCACCTTGAGGTCTGAGGCCAGCAGCGCCGAGCCTCGGTCCTTGTCGATCACCGCCATCGCGCCTCGAAGGTTGCCTTGCTCGTCCTCGATCACCGGGATGCCGCCTCCGCCCACGCCGACGACGATAAAGCCGGCATCGATCAGGGTCTTGATCGCATCTTGCTCGATGATCTTCAGAGGGATGGGCGAGGCGATCATGCGTCGCCAGCCGCGGCCGGCGTCCTCTTTGACCGTCCAGCCCTCTTGGGCAAACGCCTCGGCCTTCTCCTTGGTCGTAAAGCCGCCGATGCCCTTGGTGGGGTTCTTGAAGCCGGGGTCGTTCCTGTCGACGAGCACCTGGGTAACGACGGCTGCCACCGAGCGGCGGATGCCGCGGCGTTTGAACTCGTTGTCGAGGGCCTGGGCGATCATGTAGCCGATGGCCCCCTGGGTGTCGGCACCGATCACGTCGAGCGGAGTGGTGTGCACCTCGTGGGCCGCCAACTCGTTGCGGCGCAGGATGAAGCCGACCTGCGGGCCGTTGCCGTGCGTGACGATCACATTCCAACCCCGCTCGATCATGTCGGCGATGTGGCGGCACGTCTCCTCGACCGCTCGCATCTGCGAGGGAACGTCCTCATGTTGTTTGTCGGAGATCAGCGAGTTGCCCCCGACGGCGATGACAGCAACCTGGCTCATTCGTATCCTCCCTGTGTCTATGTCGTTCGCGAACGAATCCTCTGATCGGTATTCCGTCCGGCCCTCGGTGGGCGGCATTGGGGCGCAGCCTCTGCGGAGCCGCCGACCAACCCCAACCCGGCTGCCCTACCGTGGCCGTCAGAAAGCGATCCGGCGCAGCAGGTGGAACTGGAAGAACCTGGGCACAAAGTAGCTCCGGCTCAAATCCACAGGGGCGCCGTCGCGGGTGTAGATCGTCTCCTCCAAGAGCAGAAGGACGGTCGCGGCAGGCACCTGCAAGCGGGAGCCCAACTCTCTGCCCGCCTTGACGGGTGTGATATCGGCTGCGGCATGGCTGGCCGCCAGGTCGCGCCTGGTGGTGAGGAGATCGAGCACCGAGCCATCAAACCCCTGCGGCAGATCGGCAGGGGCGATCACGCTCTGGGGCACTACGTCGACCAGGTAGGCGATGGGGCGCCCATCGGCGACCTTGACCCGGCGCACGATGGTGACGGGGGTGCCGGGAGTGAGGCCGAGGGGGGCCGCATCCTCGGCCCTTGCAGGCTCGCCTGCGACCTCCAGGCCCGAGGTGGTGCAGTGCAACCCCTGGCGCAGCGCCAGCGTGTCGACAGAGGCCAGGGTCTCGAGGCCGGAATCGATGGTGACGCGCGGGCCGTTGTAGAAGGTGCCCACGCCCTGGCGGCGCGTGATCACCTGCTTCTCTTCCAGGTTGCGGAGTGCCTCTCGCAGCGTGGCGCGAGAGATGCCCAGCGAGCGGGCCAGGGCCGGCTCCGGCGGGAACTTGTCGCCCGGAGACAGGCCTTTCATGAGCTGGTTGAGGGCCTCCTCTGCCTGCTGGTAGAGAGGCCGATTGTCTGGCTTGATCTTCATCGCGCGTCCTTGCCGCATCCTCTCGGCCGATGCGCCGGCCGCTGCCGGGCCGCCGCACTCCCCCCCGCAATTGTCAGACAACTGGCGCTATTCTAGCACACCCTGCACAGCGCGTCAATCTGCGCTCCAGAGCCTATCTGGAAGGCCGTGGAAGCGCCGCCTGTGGGCGTCGCGATGGCACATTCGGCGCTGTGGCGCGGGGAAACCGGCACAGATTCGTGGAAAGGCCGTTTTTGACAGGTTGGAGCAAATGCCTATACTGCGAGATGTCAGACGACTGTCGTCTGGTCTTCACTGCACGGCTCTGGGAGGGATGGCCATGGTCCGCAGGCAGACACCTCTGGCGCAACAGGTCATGCAGGAGATCCTCGGCGGCATCGAAGCCGGCGACCTCGCCCACGAGGGCGGCCTGCTGCCTTCGGAGACGCAGCTCAGCCAGCGCTTCGGAGTCAGCCGGGCGACAATCCGCGAGGCCCTGGCCCAGCTCGAGCAACGGGGCGCCATCGTGCGCCGCCACGGGGTGGGCACCTTTGTCGCTTCCCCCTCATCGGTCATCGAGGCCGGCCTCGAAGTGCTCGAGAGCCTGGAGCACATGGCGCAGCGCATCGGCCTCGAGACCCATATGGCCGACGCCACGGTGGAGGAGCGCGCGGCTACCCCTGCCGAGGCCAGCCGCCTGCAACTGTCGCCGGGCAGCCCCGTGCTCTCTGTGGCGCGGGCTATCCTGGCCGACGGGCGGCCGGTGGCCTACCTGGTGGATGTGGTGCCCACGGGCGTCCTGCGCCAGGCCGATCTCGGTGAGGGCTTCACCGGCTCGGTGCTTGACCTCTTCCTGCGGCGTGGCGAGCCGGCCCTCAGCCACTCGCGCGCTGACATCATGGCCGAGGCAGCCACCAGCCCCATCGCCCGCAGGCTCCACCTGCGGCGCGGCGCCACGCTGCTCAAGCTCCAGGCGCAACTCTTCGCCCGCGACGGCCGGGTCGTCGACTATTCCCTGAGCTATTTCGTCCCCGGGTATTTCCGTTTCCACGTCATCCGTCGGATCGACCAGAACAGCCATCCATAGGAGGGAACACAATGAGAAGCTTTGCCGGTCGTGACATTCTGTCGCTGAAGGATTTCGAGCGCGAGGAGTTCTTCCGCGTGTTCGAAGTCGGCGAGCAGTTGGAGCCCATCGCGCGCAGCCGCCGCAACAGCGACCTCTTGAAGGAAAAGACCCTGGTGACGGCATTCTACCAGCCGTCGACCCGCACCCGCCTGGCCCACGAGGCAGCCATGCACCGCCTGGGCGGGCACGTGACGGGCTTTTCCGATGCCAAGATGACCCGTGCGGGCGACTGGTACCAGGAGTCGATCAAAGACACGGTCAAGATGCTCGAGTTCTATGGCGATGTGATCGTCATGCGCCACTTCCAGCAGGGCGCGCCCCACGAAGCGGCCAAGTGGGCCTCGGTGCCCATCATCAACGGCGGCGACGGCTGGGGCGAGCACCCCACCCAGATCCTGACCGACCTGTACACCGTGCTGCGCGAAAAGGGCCGCATCGATGGCCTGACCTGGCTGGCCGTCGGCGACATGCGCATGCGCACCATGCACTCCCTGGCCTATGCGCTGACCCAGTTCGACTGCCCCATCACCTTCGTCGCTCCGCCTGAGATGACGCTCAAGCCCGAATTCAAGGAAGAGCTCAAGCGCTACAGCCTCAACTTTAGCGAGGCCGAGCACGTGGAGCAGGTCATCCACAAGGCCGACGTGATCCTGGTCGAGCCGGTGGTGCAGCCCGACTACACCAAGGCGCGCCAGGAAGCGGGCGAGCACGGCCAGACCCCCGACAACTATAAGATCACCCGCGAGCTGTTGTCGACCAAGGCCAAGTCGGATGCCATCCTCCTGCACTCGCTGCCGCGCATGGACGAGATCCCGACCGATGTGGATATCACGCGCTGGTCGCGCTACTGGCAGGAAGCGTTCAACGGCGTCGTCATCCGCATGGCCCTGTTGGCGCTGGTCTTGGGGGCCATGGAGTAAACAGCCTGCCGGCTCTGGGTGGCTGCCGGGCTTACTGCCGGGCAGCCACCCGGCCCTGGCCCAGAGCGGGCAAACCCCACTCAAAGGGTCCGCACCGGGATGGCGCGACGCGCAAAACCCGGTTGCTGCCATACAGGAGGATACGAAATGCAGACCAATCTTCGTGGCCGCGACCTGATCGGCGACCTGGATTTCAGCAAGGAAGAGGTCGAAACGGTCCTCGACGTGGCCTTTGACCTCAAGCGCAAGTATGCCCTGGGCGAGCCCCACGCCTACCTGCGCGACAAGGTGCTGGCGATGCTCTTCTTCTTCTCCAGCACCCGCACCCGCGGCTCCTTCGAGGCCGGCATGGCCCAGCTCGGCGGCCACGCCGCCTTTATCGAGAGCAAGACCACGCAGATCGCCCACGGCGATACCCCCAAGGAGATCGGCGAGATCTTTGGCCGCTACTTCCAGGGCATTGCCATCCGCCACTGCGACTGGGGCGTGGGCAACGCCTACATCAACGCGGTGGCCAAGTACTCGCGGGTGCCTGTGCTCAACATGCAGTGCGACATCTACCACCCCTTCCAGTGCCTGGCTGACCTGATGACCATCATCGAGAAGAAGGGCCGCGACCTGCGCGGGAAGAAGATGGTGGTCTCCTGGGCCTATGCCGCCTCGTACCAGAAGCCGATGTCGGTCCCGCAGTCGCTCGTCCTGCAGATGCCGCGCTTTGGGCTCGACGTGGTGCTGGCCCGCCCGCCCGAGTTCCGCCTGATGCCTGAGATCATGGAGCAGGCCGAGGAGCAGGCGCGCAAGTTCGGCACCCGCTTCGAGGTGGTGGAGGATATGGAGGCGGCCTTCAAAGACGCCGACATCATCTACGCCAAGTCGTGGGGCGCCATGGTCCATACCCCTGACGCCGAAGAGGGCGCCAAGATCATCAAGAAGTACCAGCACTGGATCACCGATGAGCGCAAGATGGCGCTGGCCAAGCCCGACGCCATCTACATGCACCCGCTGCCGGCCGACCGCAACATCGAAGTGACCGACGGCGTGATGGATGGCCCCAACTCGGTGGTCTACGACGAGGCCGAGAACCGCCTGCACGCGCAAAAGGCGGTCATGGCGCTGACGATGTAGGAGGAGAAGGAACTGAGGGAACTAACGGAACTGGAGGAACTGATGGGCTTCCCCCTCAGTTCCCCGGTTCCCTCAGTTCCTCCGTAGGAGAGCCGATGGACCACGTACGCTCGCTCAAGTGCCTGATCTGCGGCCGCGAGTACCGGCCCGATGAGATCGAGTACGTCTGCCCGCTGCACGGAGACGAGGGCATCGTCGACGTCCAGTATGACTATGAGTTGATCGCCCGCCGCGTCAGCCCGCGCACGCTGGCCGAGAACCGCGACTATACCATCTGGCGCTACCGGCCGCTCTTGCCCATCGAGCCCGATAGCCCCGTGCCACCCCTCGCGGTCGGCTGGACCCCGCTCTACCGGGCCGACCGGCTGGCGGCGGGCCTGGGCCTGCGGCACGTGTGGGTCAAGGACGACGGTCGCCAGCCCTCGGCCTCCTTCAAGGACCGCGCCAGCGCCATCGCCGTGGTCAAGGGGCGCGAGCGTAAGGCGCGCATCATCGCCACCGCCAGCACCGGCAACGCCGCGGCTGCCCTCTCGGCCCTCTGCGCCAGCGTCGAGCAGCCCAATGTGATTTTCGTGCCCGAATCGGCGCCACCCGCCAAGATCGCCCAACTGCTCGTCTACGGCAGCACGGTCATCCTCGTGCGCGGCACCTATGACGATGCCTTTGCGCTCTGCGGGCAGGCCTGCAAAGAGTTCGGTTGGTACAACCGCAACACCGGCTACAACCCCTACATGTCCGAAGGCAAGAAGACCGCCTCGCTCGAGATCTGTGAGCAGCTCGGCTGGGACGCTCCTGACCGCATCTTTGTCTCCGTGGGCGATGGCTGCATCATCGGCGGGCTGCACAAGGGGCTGAAGGACCTGATGGCCCTGGGCTGGATCCGGCGCATGCCCAAGTTGATGGGGGTGCAGGCGGCCGGCTCGGCGGCGCTCTACGATGCCTGGAAGAGCGGCACCGCGGCCATGGAGATGAAGCCCATCGAGGCTCACACCGTCGCCGACAGCATCTCGGCCGACCTCCCCGCCGACCGCATCAAGGCGCTGGCGGCGGTGCGCGAGACCGGCGGCGCCTACATCAAGGTCACCGACGAGGAGATCCTGGCCGCCATCCCCGCCCTGGCCCGGGGCTGCGGCGTCTTTGCCGAGCCCGCGGGCGCGGCCTCGTACGCCGGGCTGGTCAAGGCCGTGGCCGAGGGCCTGGTGGACCCGGGTGAGCGCATCGTCATCCTCGCCACTGGCAACGGGCTGAAGGATATCGCCTCGGCGCGCAAGGCGGTGGGCGAGCCCTTTGTGGTGGATAA